>MDSV01193276.1_pt1 | contig 10212 bp, 4 predicted proteins | sample 810851 | NCBI WGS metagenome assembly MDSV01 (sample SAMN05326640, study PRJNA326480) | marine metagenome | isolation source: seawater | place: Atlantic Ocean: North East | collected 2012
ATAATATCGATGTTCATATTATAGATGTCTAATTCACCAGATTGTAGTGTTAACAGATCTACAGAACTGTCAAAATCACCAGTTAATGCGGTGACTCTGATTCTACCAGCAGGTGCGGTGAAACAATAATCACCATCTGAATCTGCTTTTGTAGTTCCTATTGGAATCCAATATGTCCTATCGTCTAAATCTTCATTACCCTCTCCACTAAATGCATCTCTTTCAACTAATAATGTTGCACCAGCAATTGGAGTTTCTAAATCTGGAACTGAAACTGTCCCACATACTTCTGCACCAGCATAATATTTGAGTATCTTAACTCCAAAGTTAGCTTCTCCTAAACCATATGTCTCGTAATCTCCTCTTTCATCATACCAATTGGAAATAACAAAATGATTCATCATTGCACCAGGCAATGGCCATGCTGATTCTAAAACTGAACCTGGAGTTCCTGAATATGAGGATGACAACATAGTCTTTGGTGATGCTGAGACTACACCAGAATAATCTGTCAAACCTAAGTCTGCTGCACCATAACCAATATATGCCCGAGACAACATTGTGTCATAAAATGCCTCAGTGTGATCATACCTTACATCAACTAATTGAATGACATCTACATCTCCACCATTTTGACTTCTTAAAACATCCATTTTATACTGCTCATTGAAATCTTCTGATGTTCTTTCAATAATACTCTCTGAACCTCTTTGTGTTTCATAGACCGTATTCATAAAGTGGTCTGGGTCTTGTCCAGAAAGTATTGTTGGAGCATAAAAGATTCCTGTTGGATTTCCTCTATTAAATGAAGAATCGGAATAAGCCCCTCCGCCCATAGGATACAATCTTGTATCAATTGCAAAGTAAGAAATCTCATGATTACGGGTGATCGTTTCACCAGGTGCACCCTCGCTATCTTGAACTTCATAGATATCAAGATCCATTATGTCACTATACAAATCATTTAATTCTGCAGAATCCAATGCTCCTGTTAATACTTGAGTTGCCAATGCAATTTGTGAATTCTGCCTGTGTATTGAAGAACCTACATCATTGAATTCTTCAATAATATCTGAAGTATACCAATAATCACCTACAACATAATGGCTTGAATTATATGTTTCACCATTATCTGTATTTTCAAATTCTGTAATTACATTCCTATTTGCTGTACGATCTTCAAAAGCTGCTCTTGCTTCAGATTCTGATGTATAGTCATCACCAAGTTGCTTTTCTCCTTCATAAACTCTCCAAACATAATTATCTGTTTTGATTCCATCTACATTTTCAAATCCTCTAGCTAATGATAAAATACCTTGATTAGTAGTTGCCTCTGTCCATTCATAAACTTCAAACATCCTATCTTTAGCATGTTCTTGAGTTAAACCACGAGTAACTAGGTGATATTCATCATATTCTTCGTTAGTAGTTAAATAATCTCTTAATGTTCTTTCGAATAATAAGGAATAATCATCTCCAGAATTCCAAGTTACATCACCAATACCAAGTCTAATTATAAACATTGCAACGGTATCATCTTGATTTCTAGCAAGTAGCATGTTACCTGCTGTAGGTATTCCTGTCTGGAAGTTATCTGCTACTGTAGGATGATCTCCTTGAGCCATTGCTTGGAAACCATAATCCCACCATGATACAAATGCAGGTTTATCAGAAAATTTCATACCACATGTATTTGTATCACTAAACCAATTACCTTCCAATTGATTACAAGTAACTTCATCTGTCACTCCCTCATGTAATTGATCTTGTTGAGCCAACCACTCATATGCTGTGTTCCAATAATAATCATTAAATCCGGGTCCGAAAGAATTCAAGAAATAATAACCTTGAATTTCTTCATAAGAGGTCCCATCTACAAGATTTGACCACCTAAATAAATCTGGCATTAAGTTGTATAATTCCTCATCAACATCTGCTGCTTTTTCACTACCTCTAGGAATTCCCGCATCAAGACCATATGTTGCATGTTGTGAAAACACCATAATAAATACCATAAAGATAGCAATAAAACCAGGATTTCGTATTAATGTTTTTCTTCCTGATTTAAATCTGGCACCAGGAGTATTTACACCCATTCTTCTCCATTGCTTTACAAGTTCATCCCATCCAGAATTTGCCCATAACCAAGAATATGCACCTGCACCAACAATTGCCATAACTGGAGTTGCATTGTATACGAATCTACCTGCATTCCATGCCATGTAAGATGCAAGTAAAACCCATACTGCCAATACAAGTTCTGGTATCTTTCTATGCCTTAATCCACTCCATGTAAGTCCTAATCCTTTACATAACGCACCAACAAAGACAAATGCTCCAAAACTACCAAACAATAATCCTCTTGAAGGTGCTTGAGCTTCCGCAATTGTACCAAAAATCTTGTTTTGTGAGAAATATCCTCCACCTGTAAATAAAGTTGAACCGAATGATGAATATTCTAGTGACCATTGTAACCAAACTAAGAACAATGGGAATAGAACCATTATACTAACAGTACCAATAACCATCAACCAAGGTTTATCTCTAGCACTACAAACAATATAACCTGAAATGAAAATTAATCCAGTAATATAAAACATTGCTTGGAATTCTCCATTTAGCAATAATCCTAATGCAGGATGCATATAAAATGGCAATGCAGTAAGCCAAAGTGCCATCAGCATTGTTATTGTTAATACTGTAATTGCCATACTATCTCTTCTTCTAAATAAATTCAATAAAATTTGAATCATATAAAATACAAATAAGATAGAAGGAGCATAAACAAAACCTTTCCATGCTAATGCAACTATTGCGAATGAAACCCCAGAAAGTATTGCATAAGATGTTGCTAATCTCTGATTATCCCACACACTTCTGAATCCTTCTACCATATATCTTGGATTCCAAGTAGAATTGGGTAATATTCTGTCATCATTTACATTCTTCATAGATTGTATATAATAATAGAATCCAATTGTTGCAAATAATAACACAAATGAATCGTGATCTGCTAAAGCAAATGTGGTATGGCTAACATGCCCAGGCATCAATGCAATTAACCAAGCTGCTAATACTCCAGCACCTTTGCCAAATACTTCTCTTGCCATTCCTCCAACAGGGAATACAATTAATGCACCATAAATTGCAGGCAATGCTGCAACACTCCACCAAACTGCATTCTCTGCAGATATTCCTAAGATTGGAGAAAGAAGCATACCTCCAAGAGCAAGACTCCAAGTATAAAGCGGAGGCCTTGGATTAATATCACCAATTGGATAAGCCCTATCTGCATCAAAAATAAAATGTGCTTGCTCTGCAATTACATAATCAATTGCACGCTTCATATACCATGGATCTGAACCACCAGTTAAGTCCCAACCACCAGTTCCAAGCGCATTCATTGCTGGAAGAACATTCCATAAAATTCTAACAATTAATGCAACAATAAAAGCAGAACCAATTAATATGGTGCTCCAATTTGCATTCCAAAACTTTCTTGCCTTGCCTACATCTCCAATAGTCCTAATCATTCTATTTCCATACTTTTGATGTGTAGAAATATAAAATACAAGTACAAAACTAAAGAATGTTATTGCCAACCATAGTAAGATTCCTAAATCGTCAATAATCCAACGATATCCATCATCATTAGGTGTAATAAATTGGTTTAAGAATCCCTGTTCTTGGAACCTTCCAATTGAGAAAAGAATCCATGATACACCAGCCAACAATGTTCGTGTAAACCATTTTTCGGAATAGAAAAATGCTGCAATCATTGCAACAATTCCTGTGAATAATGCCCACCATACAGAAACGTACATTCCAGATAATCGCATTTGTTCTCCAGTCATACCCATATCCTCTACAACTCCTTCGGATATATTTCCTAATGCACAAAAATGTACCAAAGTCATAATATGTGCTAAAGACCAAACGCTTAATGCAACTAATAATGGTGCTACTGGCTTAAATCCTTCATCAGGATTAGGCAAATATTTGAACCAAGAACCTTCACCAGGGCTAATTAAAAATCCTCTTTGAAGAATTGCAACAATAAAACCTATCGAAGTCATAAGTAACCAAAAAGTGAAGAACATTTCTGCACTAACACCCCTAATTCCATTAATTTCTGTACTATAGGAGTTTGAAATTTCAAGAGTTGGCAATAATGCTGTTTCTGCATAACCTGCAACTCCTATTGCTGCATAAAAACCAATTATAGAAAATGTCAGAATCACATATTCTTCGTTACGATTAGACTTAACAAGAATTAAACCAACAAAAGCACATACGGCAAATAAGAACCCAACAACACCTGAAAACATGCTTGCTACAAATGATCCAGCAACAATAACAGAAACTAGCATAATAGCAATAAATAAAGAAGTAGATAATTTTTCTCCAATGAATTTTTCTCCAAAAATTGGAGCTGTGGCAATCACGGATGCACTACCAAGTACAACAAGCGGAACCACAAAATCATTCATATCGATACTTAAGCCAAATATCATTCCACCAATTAGAGCAATTAATATAGCCATAGGGGCAATAAATAGCCTTCCTAAGTCTCCAAATCGGCCTAATGACATAGCGTCATTCTCTTCAATTTCGTTTTCCATTTTCATTCCCTCACGCATAGCCTATAGGCTATGGCGGCCAAGCGACCTGCCATCTAGTTTTAACCGATTCCCTTGTAAGATATTTCTTCAAAGTGATCTATGGCCTATATCTTTACGAAAATGTGAGCCTTCTAACCCTATATTTTCTAGTGCTGAATATGATGCTCTTGCTGCTTCTGAAAGAGTATTTGAAATTCCTGTAATTGCCAGAACTCTACCTCCACTAGAAGTAATATTCCCATCAGTATTAAGTTTAGTTCCAGCATGATGAATTATAGCATCCTTGTATTCAGAATTCAAACCTGTAATTATCCTATTTTTCTTAGGTTTAGAGGGATATCCTTCAGAAGCCAATACAACAGTTAATGCATGCTTTTGATGAAATTCCACATTTAATTCCGATAATTTCCCCTCTGCAGTCAATGCGAAAAGATCGTATAAATCTGATGAAATAAGAGGTATTGTAACTTGTGTCTCTGGGTCTCCGAATCTTACATTAAATTCAACAACAAAAGGATCTCCATATTCATTAATCATTAATCCAACATATAAACACCCGCGATAAAGATCCTCTTGGGAAGATAACCAATTATGCATTGGTTCAATAATTCTTTGAATTACTTTATTTTTCACAGATTCCGTAACTATTGGAGCAGGAGCATATGCACCCATACCTCCTGTATTTGGACCCGTATCACCCTCACCTACTCTTTTGTGGTCTTGACTAGCTGGTAGACAAACATAACTAGATTCGTCCATAACCACAAGCATGCTTGCTTCTTCACCTTCAAGAAATTCTTCAATTAGAACAAAACCATCTAATGTGATTCCCTCACTAATCGCTGCTAATGCCGTATTTCTATTTTCGGTAACTGTAACTCCTTTTCCCCCAGCCAAGACATCTCTTTTTATTACCCAAATTGGTCCAAAACCATCAATTAATTCCTCGGCTTGTTCAACATTCTCTATTCGGATAGATGCAGCAGTGGGAATATTTAACTTCATCATCACATCTTTGGCAAATTGTTTAGATCCTTCCAGATTAGCGCCACTAGAATAAGGGCCGAAACATAAAACACCAATATGATTTAATTTTTCTGACAATCCATTTACTAATGGGCCTTCTGGCCCAACGATTACTAAATTAACATCTAATTCTTGAACTAATTCTACAACCTCATTAACATTTGAAATATTTATTTCATGATTAGTACCAATTAATGCAGTACCTGCATTTCCTGGTGCAATATGCAATTCTGAAACTTGTATACTTTCCATTAATCCAAGTGAAATAGCATGTTCTCTACCTCCTCCACCAACAACAAGTACAGTTTGCCCCATAACGTCAATGAAAACGTCTAACTCCATAATTAAATCGCATCAAAAAATAATCAATAGTGTAATTTATGACACTATATTGTTTAAGTGCCTCTTTGAGTTGGATTAGTACTATGTTGGACACTTTAGTGCCCACGAGAGAGGACATTGCCTATGCATTAACTCTCGATGGATTTGTCGGTTTTCTTACCATTGTCATCGTTGTTTTATGGATTTACATGCCAGGTTATTTGGCAAATACATTTGCTATGATTTGGGGTAGAGTCCCTCCAAAGTATGGATATGGACCGTGGCCAATAGATTTTGGGAAAAATGCATGGGACGGTAAAAGAATTCTTGGTGACGGGAAAACATGGAATGGACTGATTGGAGGTTCATTATCAAGTGGATTACTAGCTGTGTTAATGCATGCAATTTCTAATGGAAATATAAACAACATACCCTTCATAGATATTATTGCAGGAGTAAGTGAAGATGCGTGGTTCTGGATTGGAAATGAATGGACAACCTCATTTTTCATTGGATTTTTATTAGGAGTTGTTTGTCTTATAGGTGATGCAACAGGATCATTTTTCAAAAGAAGAAAAGGCTTGATAAGAGAAGGTAAAGAAACTAGCAGGGCTCCATTATTAGACACATTACCCTTTGCAATAGCATTGTTTGCATTTGGAGGATTGTTTATGGGAAATTCAATAATCAAATGGGAACATATTGACACGGTATATTCCCCTCATGGAGTTCCAAGAGTTATTCTAGCAGGATTTTTATTATTACTTTCAACACCATTTTTACATAGAGCATTCAACATGTTCGGGTATAGAATGGGTTGGAAAGATGTAGATTATTGAATAAATCATGAGTGTTATTGAAAACCTAGATTTGTGTCGGCGGAAACATGACAACCAAATCTAGAACTATAGCGATCTCAATTTTGACTATTTTTATTCTTTTTACCCCAATGGCCACTAATGCTGAAAATTCAGAAAGTATCTATATTGATGGGGGGAATATAGACATGGACTTCACCATTTCCAATGGACAAACAGTATTTATTTCAAATTCAGTTACAATTGCAGATGAAGTATCAATAAATATTGAAAACGGAGGTGTTTTGAATGTTTCTGGCACTATCAAAGGTACAAATCTCGGCTCAACATTATTACCATACGGCATTAATGCAAGTATCCAGATACCCAATATAGTTGAATCAGGTACAAAAGTAGTTAAAATCACAATTAATCTAGAATCAGAAGAAGAATATGGTCCTGGATTATTTTGGGAGGACAATTGGGAAAATATAACAAATGAAAGTAGTCGTACAATTTTATCATCTTTTTCTGAAGGTGATTCTCCTTTGGAAATCAACATGTTAGGAAATAATATCTATGGCACAAAAATAACAAGTATATCACTAATGATTGATAACTCAGAAATTCTTTCTCAATCTCCATGGCATTACGCACAAGAGGGTTTGAAGCCATATAATTCAAGAAATTGGAATTTAGTAAATAATGGAAATTTAAATTTGTTAGATTCTGAAATTATTGGTGCTAATATTTCAGGAGCAGGTGCCTTTAATGCGATTAATAGCCATTATAATTTAAGTTCACCAATATCACTTACATCTGAATCTATTTTCAATATCGAGGGAGGAGGTATGGACGGAAGTGAAACTGATGAATATATCGAAGGCCCATGGGGAGTAGAGATCCAATGGGATGAAGCAATTAGTACTGGAAATGGAGATAGATGGATAAAAACATTAGATTGTCAAAAAATAATATTACCAACACCTGAATCATTTATCATTGTTAAAAATATTCAATACATGAATGGAGGAGTTTTTGTAGACAGACAGGGATTTGCTAATGAAAATTCAGAATTTGAATTTTTAGGAATGTGTGATACAGGATGGAGAATGGTTGAAATCGTTGATTCTGACGGAAATTCTTGGATAGAAGATGCCTATATTGAATCTGCTTGGTGGAATTCCCCATGGGGTAATTTTAGTGTATCAAATATTCCTTTAGGATTTGAACCAATTGTTGAAATAGAATTAAACATACCAAATGTAAATGTAAATTCAATTGTATTAAATAAAAATGAAGCAACTGTAGACGAACCAATTGAAGTAACAATCACTTTAGAAAATACAGGTAATGCTTCTGCAATGGTTCCCATAGAATGTAAATTATCAGACGGCAAAGATGCTGATGTTTCTCCTTTTGGTCAAACAGTAATTATAGCAGCAGGACAAACGGGAGAAGTACTAGTAGACTGGAGACATAATACAGGAGGTAATGAATCATTAACCTGTCAACCATTGAAACCATCTGGATTTGAAAATTCGGACATATTAGGAGGTAGTTCATCTACAAGTGAAATAGTTACTTGGAATGCATTAATGCAATCCTCAGATACTACAGCAAGTTCAATCGTAGTATTAGTGCTATTGTTTGCTGGAATAGCTGCATTAGTTACTTATCTCAAAAAAACAAATTCTGACATGAATTCAGAATACTCTAAAGAACAAAAGATTGACCCTGTTGAAAAATAAATAATTAAGTTTTAACATTCACCAGTTGGCTTATATGGTTGAGCATCATTACCATCTGTATCTCTATTCTCATTATATTCCCAGAAATAATCATATCCAATAGATTCAAAAGTCATTGTCCCTACATTACCAACATCATAAGTAGAATCCATATCTAAAGTAAATCTTAACATATAACAACCATCATCTTGATAGAAATCATCTCTTGCAATATATTCTATTCCAAAATTTCCTGAATCTGAACCACTTAATTGCAGCCAACTATCTTCAACAGAACCTGCACCTGACAATAAATTTTGACCTGATGTAGACCATTGGGCTAAAAACCCATTTACTGTAATTTGTGGATAAGAATAAACTACTTGAGAACCTTCATAAATTATATCTGCATTAATTGTATAATCTGAATCAATATGTGAGATCATATCTGAATTTACAGCATCTTGTACACCCATAGAAACTCTCATTGAAACTCCATCATGACATACTCCATTACATTCTGTATTGCTATTAGTACTCATTACAATTAATTCAGCATCACCATTTGTAATTGTTCTATCCATAATACTAGCAGGTTCAATCTTGTATTCAGTTGCCTCTAAATTTCCTTGATTAGCATTAATTATGTACAATGTATCTGCACCAGAAGAACCTGTAGCTCTAGAATTTCCTTGATAAAAACCAGAAAATGGAATTTCGACATTTAATAAATTACTCGAAGGAGTAGCTGTTGTAGTATAAACTTCCTCATCTCCGTAACTGACACTAATTTGCACAGCATCTTTAGAAGCGCTTGAAAACATAGGGTTACCAAATCTTATTTGTATCTTTAAAGCATCATTATCTTCTTCAATTGAATGATCTGTTATTGTCATAGAACCTGTTCCGAAACTGAAACCCATTACTACTTGATAACCTACAAAGATAACAAGCAAACTAACTACTGCTGCACCGATCTTGATACCAGTTCCTTCTGAAAACATTCCTGTTAATAATTCTCCAGCAGATACTCCTTTGTCTGCAACTAATTCTCCAGATGATAATACTGGATCAACTTTTTCTTGTTGTACGATATTCGATTCTGCTTTTTTTGCCTTGTCTAATAACCCACTCATGATTACATCCCTCTATAATTAGCACTAACGTTAAAGGTTTATGAAATGAATTGTTAAACGTGTGTTGTTTAATCCAATTTATTAACTTCGAGGAGATTCTCAAAATCTTCTTCGTCTTCATCTAATCTACGATAAGCAACTGCTGCTGCAAATGCCAACATAGACAATGTTGGTATGATTTCAAAACCAGGAAGATAAACTCCTCTAACGTAAACTGTTACCATTTGAACTTGATAATTAGGTATTCCTTCAGTTCTTACTGAGAAATCACTAGTTGCTTTAAACTGTAATTGATAATAATTATCTGTCCAACCCTGAATCTTAGGAGTTCTAGTTAGCACATTTACTTTCTGTGCAGGAGCCTGGGCATCTATTTCCGTTGAAATCAAAGGTAATGATATCTGGAATCCTGCCTCTTCTAATTCATCTCGATTGTCTACTTCAATGTTAAATTTATCAAGTGCATTACCTTGGTTATATACTTTGAATTCAAAGTAATAATCAACCTTAGGTCTTAATTGTTTGAATGGTTCTGATGCTTCTGCTTGTAATCTGCTAAATTGCTTAACAACAACCATTA
>MDSV01012438.1_pt1 | contig 10211 bp, 1 predicted proteins | sample 810851 | NCBI WGS metagenome assembly MDSV01 (sample SAMN05326640, study PRJNA326480) | marine metagenome | isolation source: seawater | place: Atlantic Ocean: North East | collected 2012
TCTTTCTTTTTCATAATGAAATACATATTCAAAACCTTTAATAGCTGAATTAGGAGCCGTCATAGACACGTTAGATTCAGTTCCATCGTAGTATTGCTTACCTTTTATTTCATAATCAAACCTTGCTATTTTTCTAACACCAAATCCGTAGCGATAATCATGCTCGTAATAATCAGTTCCGTCTACTACAACAGGCACGTCATATAAGCTTCCATTAGGATTAGTTCTTACAAAATAGTTAGGAGTATTTTCTTTTGAATTTTTAATATCTCCAGAAATATAAATAGTACTATATTTAAAAAAATCTTTAAATAACTTTTTCTTTTTTTGTCCTGAAATATTAAATGTAATTAACAAACATAGTGTTAGTAAAATATTTTTCATTTAGCTTTTTCTTTTACGGTTTTTTCTTTTCTTTTTACGAGATCTCCAGTCCTTTTCTAACATAGTAGATACAGTAACTATATTCTTACACGTGTTAGTTTTAGTAATTTTTACTCGATAATCTTCAATTTTTTCTACTTTAATTGTTACACATTTTTCTTGCGCGTTAGTTGTTAAAGTAAATGCTAATAAAATTATAATTATATTTTTCATGGTTTTATGTAATATTGAATTGTGCCGTCAGGTCTTTCTACTTGCATAAAATCAACACCGCTTTGACCTTCTGGCTTATAATGATTCGGTCCTGATAGTGGAATTTTTTTAGTAAATCCTAGTTTTTTAACTTTCTTTACTGAATTTTTCCATTTTTCTTTTAATTGTTCGTCTTCTCGTTTTTCACGATCAAGAGTACTTTGTCTTCCCCAATATGGTAATCCTAAACTCCAACCGCTCCAACCAAGAGCTAAGGCTATTCTTTGATATAATCTAGTATTTTCATCTGTAGCTTGTCTTAATGAATTTACTAATACTAAAGCTCTATCTACAGGTAGATTAAATCCAGCGGAGATAAGTTGGGCATAAGCTAAAAACATTGGGTTATCTAAACTCCAACCTCTTCTATCCATTTGTTCTTTATTCCAATCAAATGTTTTAGCAGCTGTTCTTAATTTTCTAACTTTTGAATCTAAAACTGGAGAAACATCAAAAACATCCCATATTATATCTTGATAATCTGTAGATTCACCTTTGTCTGCTTTTTTATTTTCTTCATTTATTCTTAATCCAAGATTTTTTAATGTAGAAATAATAGCTCCACCAAAACCTAAACCAAATAATAAAGAATCTATCATTCCGTTTACAATATCACCAACTTTCTCTTTCTTTGTTCTATTCTTTTTTTCCTCTTCCTCCTCTTCGTCAAATAACACGGTAAATAAACTTTGTTGAAGAGAATTAAATATTAAATTCTGCATACCTACATAGTAAACAACGCTAGACATATTACTAAGATCGCTTTCTCTTTGTGTAAAACCAGGTTTTTTACGTCTATTAACAAGATCTAATATAGATTTTTTAGTGTTTCTATTAAACTGCATTGTAACGTTTTGAAACGCAAGTAAAACACGACCAGCCATACTAGCTTGTTGTTGTGATATTTTAGATGGATTACTAGACTGTTGTGTTTCTTCTGATACTTGATAAAAATCTAAAAATGCTTTTTGATCAGCTTCAGCTTCAGTATATAATTTACCTGTTTCAGGATTTATTCTGTTTAATAAAGACTTTTTTCTATTTATATAAAAAGTAGCACCACCTGTTGCGATTGCTAAACTATCTGCTATCCTAGTAAATAAAAATCCTTTATCAAGTAAAAAGTTAACCATTCCTTTAAACCCACCTTCTTTTGCTGCGTTTGCTAGTTCAGCTTCGTTAACATTTATTTTTAAACCATCTCTTCTATTTACTAAATAATCAGAGTTAAGTAATTTTAATACTGTAGGATAATATTCTTTACTAGCAAAAGCTTTAGCAGCTGCATATATATTATTATCACCCCAATTTATAAAATTTACAGTGGATAATGTTTGAAGTAATCCTGATTTTCTATTAAAAAACATTGTAACACCAACAGCTGAGTTTAACCAATCTAACATTTCGTTTACAACTCTTGATCCAGGACCTGTATAATTAGGTCTATTAGAACCAGTTTTCATTCTGTCTAAAGTACCACGAAGAGCTTCTACATATTTAGTACCATAAAGAGCTTCTAATTTATTTAGATTTTTTTCAGAAAATATAACTTCTACATTTTGATTCCATTCTGTTAAAAGTTTATTTCTAAATCCTTTATCTAAACCACTTAATATATCAGACTTCATGTCACCTGCTAACCAAGTTTTATCTGGTGGTGGATACTGAGCATCTTTTTGTATTAATATAACTTCATCAGCAAATACATTTAATTCATTATCGCTTTCAACTGCTTTTACTAATGCATTTACATCTTTTTTAGACATCCCAGGAATATCCATACCCTGTTTATTCCACATGTATACTCTTACAGCATGAGATTTAGTATAAGGTCCAACACCTATTTCATTTAACAAAGGATTTTCTGTTTTGAAACCAAATGTTTTTCTGGATTTTAAACTAGGAAATTGTTTTTTAAGCTCAGCAAAATCTCTAGCTAATGTTGTTTTAGCTTTTAATAATTCTAATTCTGCTTTATCATAAGGATCAATTAAGTTATCTTGTATCCATTTAGCATGCCTATTACCTGCTTCACCTTTTCCTCTAAAAGCATATGTTAATCCTTTAAAATCGTCAGCAGAAGAAGTTATGCTAAATTGTTTAGCTATTCTTTTTAGAAATCCTTTATCCTTTTGTCTTCCTTCTAATGCAGCTCTAACTTTAGAATAAGTTTTAAACGCTTGTTTACCTGTTACTTCTTCTAAAATTTTATTTAATTCCTTGTCTAGTTTTGAAACTTTATTAGCTTTAGCTACTTGAACTTTGTTTTTAATATCTACAGCATCTAAAACTTGTTTAACACCTTCAACATTTGCAAATGAATCATCAGCAAAATAAAAATCATTATATCCTTCTGCAGTTTTATTTAACACCCAGTCAACTTTAGCTTGAGGAGTTCCATCTTCTAAACCAGTTATATTTTCTAAAGGTATATTAATACCTATTGCATCTAAAAAATCTTTAATAGATTGAGCAGCTACTTGAGGACGAGCTGTTAATACAAATATGTCTTTACTTCCAAATTTTCCTTGTCTTTTTCTAGCTAAATCAGCTAATGGTCCTTCTGCTGTGTCTAAAGAAACATTTTCAAAATTACTAAAATCAAACGTTGCACCGGCTTCTGTTAGAATACCTGCTTGTTTAGCAAATTCACTTGCGGATATTTCATTAACTGTACCGTCTACATTAGTTACTATAACTTTTTCTTTTGTTTTAGCCAACGTGTCATCAAAATCAAAAACACTTATACCTTTAGCTTTTTTTCCTAAAACCTTGTTTGCCTTAGCTTTTGTTTCAAAAGAATTAATCATAGTTTTCTTTTGAGCAGTTGTAGTAGCTTTTGGATTTAAAATTTTATTTTCTTTTGCATTTGTATCTACTCTTTGTGTCTTTTTTACGTTAACATTTTTAGTATATTCAGCAGTCAACCTTTCTTTAACAACTTTAGGATCCATGTTCTTCTCAAACATGTCGTAAATAGCATTATTTTGGTATTGTATTAAGTTTTGATTAACCGTTCCATCAGCCATAGTGTATTGAGCTTTGGTTAACCCAACACCAAACGAATCCGCGACTGTTTGTACTTTTCCATCCTTATCATAAATAAGAAGAGTATTCATATTTATACCACCATCTTGATTGTTAACAGACTTGTCAACATATCTATACCATGTTTTAGGATTTAATATATCGAAAAATATTTCAGGCATATCCTCTTTTAAATTAACACCCTCCGCGTTTCTTCCTAATTTATTATCTTGTTTTACGGTTATTTTTCCTTGAAAATAATGATCTCTAATTATATCAAAATCTCTACCAACCGTGTTTCTATTAGCCATACCAAAAATAAGAGTAGCAACTTGATTAGCAGGCATAGTGTGCTCTGCTCTCATTGGTCCTTTCATTATATCACTAAAGAATTTTATAGGAGCTAAGGTTCTTATCGGATGACCTGATTGACCAGTGCTTTGACTAGCTAACCATTGAGCCCAAAAACCTTTATTTTCTGGATTAGCAGCTATATCTTTAGCAATAACATTAGATATATTTTCTAACATATCTATTTTAGCTTCTTGCATTTTTCTAAACTGCTTACTTTTAGCTTTATCTTTAAAATCTTTTTCAGTCCATTTAGTGTAGTTTTTTTGATCATTAGCAGCTTCTTTTAAAACACTTTTTGCATCATTATATCCTTTTTGATTTGGCTTAACTATTTCCCCTTTTGCATTTACCCTTATATCTACTGTTTTAGATTTTTTAAGATCTAAACTAAAAGTTCCATCTTTATTTTCAATTAAAGGTATTTCTTGTTCTTTTAAAATCTCTAAATCAGCTTTATCAGCTTTATTATTTTCATCAAACTTATAATTAATATCACTATCTACACTATGAAGAGCCTCGTTATTAACTGGCTTGAATTGATAAAAAGCTTCATTATGACCAGCTAAAGAAGCCATTGCTTCTGCACCCATTTTGCTACGCATTGAAATTGTATGTATTCTTCGCGTTCTTACAGCTTCAGGTGAACTTTCTATTCTAATATATTTTGGAGTTTTACCATAACTTTCTGTAACAGTTATAGCGTAAGGCAAAATAGTAACTTTAGTTTTGTCTTCATTATATTTAAAAGGTATACCTTGTTTTTTTAACGACTTTACATCAACATCTTCAACCTTTTTCTCTTTAGACTTTCGAGTTCTAATTTTTTTATAAGTAATTTCTTCACCTCTTTTAAATTTAGGCGTTATATATTTTACACCATCCATTTTACTCATTGTGGCTCTAGAGTCTTTAGCTAAACCTCTTTCAGCAAAACTCTTAGCTTGTTCAACTTTACTTTTTTCTGTTTTTAAAGCTTTATTCGCCTTTACAATATCTAACGATGTATCTTCTTTAGTTCTTTGATCTAAACTATTTTCTAACTCTGACATATATTGATCAGCTGTCATATCAATACCCTTTAATTCTAGAGTATCATTTAGCTTATCCATAAAAGCTTTGTCTTGTTTTAAATCATTAAAACCTTCTACAATAGTTCCTTCTGCCAACATACTAAATAAAGACTGTTGTCTTTTTTCACCTGCCTTATAATATTCTTTTAATTTAGTATTGTCTACTTTATTAATTTTATAAACCGGTTTATCAAAATATGTTTTCTTTCCTTCTTTACTCACCTTGATCGTAGGAGTGGTACCTGTTTGCTCGTAATCTATCAATCCTGACTCTACGTTCGCTTTTCTTCCTAGTCTACGCTTTATAGTTGCGGCAGGAATAGTTTTAGTTAAACCTTCATTTACTACATTGTCAACAAATTGATTGTATGAATCACTTCCAAATTTTCCTACATCATTTCTCATCTGCTGCATAACAGATTTATCTTTTGTAGAAGCTATAATGTTTTTGGCTACGGATTCTGGATTCACGTTTTGGCCAACACCTTGGATTATAGTTTTAGCTGCTCCAGTAGTTCTACCAGCCTCATCAACAGTACCTACTAAAGCTTTTTTACTATCAGGTGGTATATTTTCTCTAACTGCTTTTAAAGAAGAAGGATATTTCTTTTTTCTACTTGTATCTTTTTGTTGTTTTGAGTCAAAATCTTTTTGTGTAGTTGTTTCTAATGAAACACCTTTTTCATTTAAAACATCTTGACTAACTTGTTTTCCTTTTCTAGTTGCTTCTGATACTAACTCTGTACCAACTCTAGGGCCAATAGCTTTATCTAAATAAGTTGTAAGAGAAACTTTTTTACCATTTACTACAGGTTTATAAGTTCTCATTATATCAGAAAACTGATTGTTTATAGCTGATAAAGCTTCTCTACCTTGTTGAGTTAAAGTACCTTGTTTTGTATAAAGATTTAAAGAAACACCTCTTTGTGCGGCCCATCTATTAAGAGCGTTAAAACTAGCTGCTGTATATTGACCTTTTAATTCTTTATTAGGATTTGCTTTAGGATTTTGTTTTACTTCTTGTTGATAGTTAGTAGTTAACTCATTTAAAGCTTTATTAAATTTACCTGGTATTCCAGATTTACCTTTAACATTTCTATATGGAGATTTTCTACCATCTAAAGTTTCTTCAATTGGTGTATATTGCATTTCAAATTTACCATCAGGAGTTTTAACCATTTGTAATGGTCCTTTACCTTCTAATGCCAACCTTTGATTTGGAGTCATTTCTTTAAGATCCTGCTCACTAAACTCACTAGTGTTAGATTTTTTAATAGCTTTAGCGTCTTTTTTAGAAACTTGATTATTTTGATTTTCAAATCCAGGTACTTTACCTAGTTTACCTTCTGTTCCTTGGAATCTTCTAATATCTTTACCGACCTCAGCTCCTTCTTCCATTACTTTCTTTTGAGCTTGATTAAGTTTTCCTTTAGCTATAGAGGCATTATAATCTTTTAAGAAATTATAAACATCTCTTCCACTATTAAACTTAACATCCTTAACACCAATAGCTTGTAAAAATCTTCTTATCTGATCACCTATTTTAGTAAACACATTTTCATTAAATTTTAAATCTCCACTCTCAATAGCATCTGCAAATAAAACTATTTTTTCTTCAGCTTTAACAGCTGCTGGATTTTTTTTATAAAGTTCTAGTTTTCTTTTAAATTTACTATCTTGTACATCTGCAGGATCTAATCTATCTAACTCAGTATCTAAAGCAGCAGCTAATCCTCTCGCTACATTTTTACCTTTTATATTTCCTTCACCATCTACATCATAAAGAGTGTTAAATAAAACCTTATGTAATAATTCATGAGCCGCAGTGTTACCTTCTTTAAAATCAGCAGCAGTTTGTTTATCTACAACAAACTTGCCGTCATTAGTAAAAAATCCTACAGTTGGATTTTCTGGATCTAAAGCTACATTTCTTTTATTGGCTTCTCTTTTTAAAGCATTCTCGTCTTCAACTACAATCATATCTTGAGACTTACCTAAATCTTTTAATGCAAGAGCCACGTTAGATGTTGTTCTTTCTGCTTTAATAATTTCTGCGTTTTTCTCAACCAACAAACTTTGTTCTTCTCGTAAAGCTTTTTCTAAAGGTTTATTTTTTTCTTTTCTAGCTTTTTCAATTTCAATTTCATAAGCATTTATATCCGTTTGAGTATTTAAAAGATTTTTATACTGAGAGTCAGACATATTAGCTAGATAATCTTGACCGCTTAATTGAAGATTAGCTGTTCTAACATTGTTAAGAGCATTGAGCTCTTCATAGTATTTCTTTTTTTGATCCGCGTTTGTTTCTTTATCTTTATATTTTTTGTCTAATTCTGAAGTAGCATCTTTAAACCATTGATCCATTTTCAAAGCATTGTTAGCTCTATTGCTTCCTGGTCTATATTTTACAGCAAAATTAGCAGCCATGTTTCTAATTTCATTTTTGCTTTGAGTTGCTATTTGACCTGCAAATGGTAAAACAAAACCTGTAATAGCACCTCCTATACCAGCTTGTAAAGATGCGGATGTATCTATTAATGCGTCGTATTCTCTTCCACTTTGAACAGCTGAAGAAACCTGACCTAATATTTCCTGCATGTACTCTGTACCGAACTCTTCTAAAGCATTACCACCTTTTTCAATAGCTCCTCTCATCATGTACTTACCTATGTCGTCCCAAGAAGATTTATACAAGCTATTCATTGTAAGTCCTTTTAAACCTTTAACTCCTTTAATAGCATCTACTGTTCCGCCAACCATCTGTTGTGCTCCATAGCTTTCTAAAGCAGTTTGAGCTGCTGCAAAAGCTGCAGATTCAAACATATTAGCTCCTTCGCCTGATTCAAGATTAGCTATAGCTTCTTTCTTATACATTTCATCTATCTCTTCTTTTGATGCATCTGGAAATTTTTCTGCTAAAGCTTCTTTACTTAATCCTTTATCTGCTAAATTTTGTTCTATTGCTGACCAATAATTATCTCCATACATTTGAAGCCCCATCATTGCTGTACCTGCATAAGTTAGTAGTGGAGCAACCGCTGCTAAAGAAGTTCCACCTGTAAAAGCACCTAAAGCAGTACCACCAGCAGCCATACCAATGTGAGGTAAAGCTTGACCTAAAGTTAAAAACACATCTTCAAAACCTATACCATCATCAAAGTTGGCTTGTTTAAGCAAAGCCATATACTCTTCGCTTTCAACCATGTCTTCTATTTGCTCTACTATTTCTTTTTGATGATAAGATGCACTTTCTTTATAACCATCTAATCTTTCTTGAATTGTAGCATCTCTAGTTGTATTAGTAGATTTTATATATTTACCGTTTCTATATACAATTCTGTCGTCCGCATTGAATTCACCTGAAGCTATTAAATCTTGCAACTCTTTTGTTCTTTCTCTTTTACGTCTTAACTGATTACCATGCCAACTACCTTTTGCCTTATCTGCAATAGATACTTTTATTCCTTCTACACCACTAGTAATACCTTCTAATAAATTAGCAATACTATCATTAAACGGAAGACCATCGCTTTCACCTCCTCTTATACCGTCTATAATACTTAGCCATGTACTATCTTGTCTAGCAAAAGCAATATCATATTCAGCAGCTTTTTCACCAATTGCTAAACCTATTTGAGAAGATCTTTTTATAAATTCTTCATCATTAACTAATTCACCTACTGTTAATTCATTTTGCTTAGTACGCATTAAATTATTAACTCTTTCTACATCTTCAACATTGTTTGGATCAAAATTAGGATCTTGAAGTAATTTCTTTTTATAAGCTTGTAGTTTAGGTATAGAGTCTTTTGCGTACTGATTAATAAGGTTTTTTATTACAGCGTCACCACTAACCATTTCTTGATAAGCTTGATCTACTTTTACTTTTTTTCTTTCTTCACTTAAATTAGCCATTTCATTTATGTCGCCTAAATAAGTAGCTGCTTGATCTTTACCAGCTTGCGTGGCTACAAGATCAAAATCTTTGACACCCATAAAACTTGTGTCAGTGTCAGAAGATATAGCTTTTTTCCAGCCATCGTTCCAAGTGTTTTGAACATATCCTTTTGTTTTAAGTATATTATTTAAATCACCTTCTATTTGTTTTTTTCTACCTCTGTTAGCGTTATCCCATCCTCGAGATCCAACGCCATCAGCGACCATTTGTATAACCGCAGCATCGTCTTCTATTCCAAAAGTTGTTTTAAAATACTCTAATTCTTCATCAGTTATAGTTTGTTCAATACCAGCTAAAGTGGCTGCTTCGGCTTCATCCCACGCTCTACCAGTTCCTTCTGTATATCCGCTTTTTTTGCTAGATATAAAATTTAAGTTATCCTCATCTGCCTCATCCTTAAAGTAAGGATTAAATTGTTTAAGAGAACCTTGATTCGCTTGAAACATTCTTTTTCTAATTTCAGCAGCAGTGTCTCCAGCGGCATCTAATGCAGAATAATCTTCATAAGCTTTAAACTCTTCATCACTACTAAAACTTTCTCTGCTTAAAGATTCAGTAGTTCTTTGTAATTCAGCTTGCCTCATTTGAAGAGTTTTTAATTGGTTTAATTGATCTTTAGTAGCCTCATTATTTCCAATATCTTCGTTAAGTTGAGTTAGAGCTAATTCTACCTTCCCTAATTCCTCTTTATTTTGTTTATTAACTTTTATCCTATTTTTTAATGTATCTATAGGAGCATCTATTTTATCTATAATAACCTCCTGAGTTAAGTCATTGTTTATCGACCAATCAAGAGCTTTAAGTTCTTGAAAATCTTCTTCAGCTTTAACTATATCATCATCTGTTAATTCATCTATTGTAACGCCTTGTTGTTCAGCTAAAATATTTAAACCAGATTCAGTAAGATTTCCTTGATCATCAAAACTAGTTATTTTTAATTCATCACCAGTTCCCCAACCCCATTTATCTTCTAAAGTAATTCCACCATCAGTAGTAATCAAATTACCTAGGTTTGTTTCTATTTTTTTTCTTTCTTCAACTCTTAACCCCGTAGCATATTCTAATCTATTTTTATATTTTTCTTGCTCATCACTACCTGGTATTAAATAATCTTCATTTAAAGTTATACCAAATGTATATTCCCCTTTTTTTATAAGGTCTGCTAA
>MDSV01034448.1_pt1 | contig 10211 bp, 9 predicted proteins | sample 810851 | NCBI WGS metagenome assembly MDSV01 (sample SAMN05326640, study PRJNA326480) | marine metagenome | isolation source: seawater | place: Atlantic Ocean: North East | collected 2012
CGTCTTTTGGATTTGTGGCACCCATTAATTCTCTATTTCCTAAAACTGCATTCTCTTTTTCAAGAACCATAACTACAATTGGACCTGATGAAAGATAATCACACAAATCATTATAAAACGGTTTTGTTTCATGAACTTTATAAAACTTTTCAGCTTCTGATTTTTCAATTTGAATTTTTTTTTCTTTTAATATTGAAAAACCATTAGTTTTAAATATTTCTTTAATTTCATTATCAAGATTTCTTTCAACAGCATCAGGTTTAATAATTGATAAAGTTTGTTCTGTATTACTCATAATTTTCCTCTATTAGTTTGTTTAGTAATCTTACACCGTAACCAGTTGCGCCACCTGAATTTAATGCTCCACCATATTTTGAAAAAGCCATTCCAGCTATATCCAAATGTGCCCAAGGTGTTTTGTTTAAAATAAACCTTTGTAAAAATTGTGCAGCAGTAGTAGAGCCTGCTCCGCCTACATAATTAATATTTTGCATATCAGCATTTTTTGAATCGATTAACTTATCAAAATTTTTGTTTAAAGGCATTCTCCAAACTTTTTCCTCAACATTTTCTCCTGCCTCTATCAGTTGGTTGGATAGCTTATTGTCATTTGAAAATAAACCTGCATATTCTGAACCTAATGAAACAATTATTGCTCCAGTCAATGTTGCTAAATCTATAATGAATTTTGGTTTAAACTTTTCTTCAGTGTATGTAAGTGCATCAGCTAAAACTAGTCTCCCTTCAGCGTCGGTATTTAAAACTTCAACTGTTTTTCCACTATAAGATTTAACAATATCTCCTGGTCTTTGAGCATTTCCTCCTGGCATATTTTCAACTAAACCAACTACACCAACAGCGTTAATTTTTGCTTTTCTTAGAGCTAAACTTTTCATTAAACCTACTACAACTGCTGACCCAGCCATATCATAAGTCATGTCTTCCATAAATTTTGCAGGTTTTAACGAAATACCACCAGTATCAAAACATACTCCTTTACCAACAAATGCCAATGGTTTAGAATTATCTTTTAAACCATTCCATTCCATTGTTACCAAGTATGATCCTCTAATACTTCCTTGACCAACACCAAGTAAAGTGTTCATTCCTAGTTTTTTTAATTTTCTTTCATCATATACATTTATTTTTAATCCAATTTTTTTTAGTGCGTTAATTCTTTTGGCATACTCATCAGGATGCAAAACATTTCCAGGTTCTGATACTAAATCTCTAGCATAAAAAGTTCCTTCCTCTATTGCCTTAAATTTATTTTGTTCTTCTATAGACGGCTTGTTTTTTCCTGTAACCGTAATAGAGATTTTATTTCTTTTTTTTTTAGTTTTATATTTATCAAAAGAATATGATTTAAGTTTTAAACCATGTAAAAAATATCCTACAAAATTTTTTAATTTATAAGATACTGTGTCTGAGTTAAAATTAAATTCACCATCATTAAATTCTTTAAAAAGATTATAAAATTCTGCGCCTAATTTTTCTGCTCCTGGTCTGGTTATACTCTTTTTTAGAGATACTAATATTATTTTTCTTTTTGAACTAATATTAATTGTTACTATTTTTTCTTTTGGATTTCTTGTTTTAATTAAATCAGATATAAAAAAATACTCTTTATTCAAAATATATTTTTTTAAACCAGAAATATTAAAGTTTTCATCAACAAATAAAACAAGATTAGACCAGTTTTTTTTAGAATTTTTCTCTTTGTAATTAATAATGACTGACATAAATTTTAAATACACTCTATGAGCGATGAATGCTATATAGGTGTAAAAATACCATTTTTCAATGAAAAAAATATTATTCAGAAAATTAATTTTAGACTACCTGATTTTTTTTACAATTGCTCTATTAAGTGCAACTATAGTTGTGTGGGTTTTTCAAGCTGTAAATTTTCTTGATATTATGATTGAAGATGGAAGAGATTACCTGACCTATATAAACTATTCTTTGCTCAATTTTCCAAAAATATTAAGTAGACTTTTTCCTTTTGTTTTGTTTTTTTCCTTATTTTATGTAACAGCAAAATATGAATTAAGTAATGAATTGCTTATATACTGGAATTTCGGGGTAAATAAGATTGAGATTGTAAGTCTCGTAATTAAATTTTCTGTATTTTTACTTTTAATACAATTATTTTTTACAACTTTTTTAGTTCCAAATTCTCAAGATTTAGCAAGATCATTTCTTAGAACATCAGAGGTAAATTTTTTTAGTAATTTTATAAAACCTCAAAAATTTAACGATACAATAAAAGGTGTAACTATTTTTAGTGAAAGAAAAGATGATGAAGGAAACTTATATAATTTATATTTAAAAAAAGAATTAGGTCAAAATCATTTTCAAATCACATATGGAAAGAGAGGTGTATTTAAAGATATAAATGGTACCTCTATTTTAGTTCTTTACGATGGAGAAACAATTACAGCTAAAGATAATCAAGTTACAAATATAAGTTTTTCTAAATCTGATTTTTTATTAAAGAATCTTGAAACAAATACAACGACCTATAAAAAAACTCAGGAAATTTCTACAACTAATTTATTCAGATGTATATATTTTATATATTTTTTAAAATTAAATAATGATTCACTTCTTGATAAATCTATTAAAAATTGCAAGCTAGATAATACTGAAAATATTTTAAAAGAATTTTATAAAAGATTTATTATTCCTCTTTATATCCCAATTTTATGTTTAATATCACTGTTGTTGATTACTCTATCAAAAGAAAATATAAATTACACAAAGCTAAGAATAATAACTTTTTCTTTTGGACTGTTGATAATAATTTTTTCTGAAACAACAATAAGACTGATTTCAAAAATACTGACAAATAATATAATAGTTTTATTGCTTCCAATTATAATATTTTTATTTTTATACTTATATTTTTTGTTAAAATTTAAAACAAGAAAAACTTTTCCTAAATTATGAGAATCTATATTAAATTTTTTTCACTAATATTTCTTAGATCACTTTTATATGTTATTTTAGTGATGATTAGTTTGGGATTTATAATAAACCTTTTAAGTGAATTAGATTTTTTTAAACAATTAGAAGTGGATATATATTTTCCTTTATTTCTATCTATTTTAAATTCATTTGATCTTATTTTTGAAATGTTTCCATTTATTTTTCTAATTACAACTCAACTTTTTTTCATAAAACTTTTTGAAAATAAAGAAATAGAAATTTTTAAATATTCTGGTTTGAAAAATACAAAAATATTATTAATACTCTCAATAGTATCATTTATAACAAGCCTTTTAATAGTTACATTATTTTATAATTTATCATCAAATTTTAAAAATATTTATTTACAGTTAAAATCTAATTACATTTATGATGGAAAATATCTTGCAGTGGTGACTAAAAATGGCCTTTGGATTAAAGATAAGATTGGAGACAAAATTTTATTAATTAATTCTCAAAAAATTGAAAAGCACTATTTAATAAATAATTTCATTACTGAGTTTGATAAAGAATTTAATGTAATAAGAAATATTCAAAATGAAAAAATAGATATTTCAAAAAATAAATGGAAAATATTTAATGCTAAAATATTTGAAAAAAATATATATCAGAATATAAGCCAAACTACACTTGATACTAATTTCAATTTTGAGAGAATTCAAACGCTCTATTCCAATCTATCATCTTTAAACATTTTTGAGCTTTACGAATTGAGAGAAAATTATAAGAGTTTAAATTATTCACTTACAGAGATAGATCTTCAATTATTAAAATTAATTTCATATCCAATATATCTAGTCCTTATGACAATTTTTTCTGGATTAATTATGTTTAATATAAAGCATATAAATAGCTCAACTTTTAAAGTCTCATTGGGTTTGTTTTTTTCAGTTTTAATTTATTATTTTAGTAATTTTTTTCATGTTCTTGGTAGTACTGAAAGAATATCATTAACTATTGCAATTTTTATACCTTTATTTTTATTGAGTATTATAAATGCATCAATGCTCTATAAAATTAATTATAAATAAAATGTATATTAAATTTTTAATATTTATTTTGATAAATCTAATATCATTTAATGCTAACAGTATAGAGCAATTTAATTTTGATGTTACAGAAATAGAAATAACAAATGATGGGAATACTTTCAAAGGTTTAAAAAGAGGAAAAATTACTTCAAATGATGGAATTGTAATTGATGCAGATAATTTTACATACGATAAACTAAAAAATATTTTATATGCAAATGGAAATGTAAAAATTGAGGACACAGTTCAGAATTATATTATCTTTTCAGAAAACATTATTTATTTTAGAAACGATGAAAAAATAGTTACTGAAGGAAAGTCTAAAGCTCTTGATGATATCGGGCAAATTATTGATGCAGATAATTTTACATACGAAAAACCAAAAAATATTTTAAATGCAAATGGAAATGTAAAAATTGAAGATACTGTTCAAAATTATATTATTCTCGCAGAAGACATTACGTATTTTAGAAACGATGAAAAAATAATTACGAAAGGACCTACAAAAGCAAACATACATTCAAAATACGATATTGAATCCAAAAATGTAATTTTTTTAAAAAATGAGGGAAGATTTAAATCAAAATATAAAACTAAAATAATAGATCAAAATTCTCAGTTGTATCATTTGGATCAATTCGATTACTCTATAAATGAGAGTTTATTAAAGGGAGTAAATATCTTAATTGTCTCAAACTATCAAAAACCAAAAAGTGATAAATTTTTTTTCTCTAACGCTTTAGTAAATTTAGAAAAGAAAACATTTATTGCAAAAAACACGCAAATCAGTTTGCATAAAGATATTTTTGACAGAACTGATAATGATCCAAGAATATATGGTGCTACATCTAAAGGTGAAAGTGATAAAACCATAATAAATAAAGGTGTTTTTACGAGTTGTAAAATTAATGACAATTGTCCTCCGTGGTCAATAAGTGCTGAAAAAATAGAGCATAGTAAAAAAGAAAAAAAAATAACTTATAAAAATGCTTTTTTAAAAATTTATGATTTTCCAGTATTTTATTTGCCAAAATTTTTTCATCCAGATCCAACGGTCAGAAGACAAAGTGGTTTATTAAAACCTGAGATAAATCACTCTAAAATTCTTGGAAGCTCTCTTACCATGCCTTACTATTTTGATATTAGTGATGATAAGGATTATACTTTAAAACCAACATGGTTTGATAATAAATTCTTAATCTTACAGAATGAATATAGACAAACTAAAAAAAATTATAATATTTTAGCAGATTTTGGTTATGTGAGAGATTATAAATCTACTACGTCCATTGACAAAGAAAAAAAAGATTTTGGTCATTTTTTTTCAATACTAGATTATGATTTAAATTTAGCTAATTTTTTTTCTAGTAATTTACTTCTTAACATTAAAAAAGTTACAAATGACTCTTATCTTAAAATTTTTGATACTCATATTGCAAAATCTCAAGCTAGACCTTCTGATCTTAATGTTTTAAATAATTCAATAAAGCTTACTTTAAATCATGAAAATTATAATTTTAAGACAGGTTTTGAGTCTTATGAGAAGCTGGATGTAAAGAAAAGCGATAGATTTCAGTATATTTTACCTTACTATAATTTTGATAAAATAATTTCAAATGATTTTTTTAATGGAACTTTAACTTTAAATTCCACTGGAAATAATGATCTAAATAACACTAATGTATTAGAATCTACTATTACAAATGACTTAAATTATCAAAGTAAAAATTATATCACAGGCTTAGGAATAAAAAATAATTTCAATATATATTCAAAAAACTTTAATTCAATTGGTAGAAATAGCTCTAACTATAAATCTAGTTTGCAATCAGAAGTGATAAACATATACAATACCACTTTAAGCTATCCTTTAATTAAAAATGATGAACAAAACATGAGTTTTTTAACACCAAAATTATCCTTTAATTTTAATCCTAGTGATATGAAGAATCACTCTTCTTCAATAAAAAAAATGGATGCAGGAAATTTATTTAATGTAAATAGACTTGGATTAAGTGATAGTTTTGAATCAGGAGAGTCACTAACATTAGGTTTTGATTTCAGAAAAGAAAATAAAATTGATGATATAAATAAATATTTTGAACTTAAAGTTGCCACTGTACTACGTACAAAGGAAGAAGACTTTATACCTAAAACAAGTACATTAAATAGAAAAAATTCGAATATTTTTGGATCAATAGATACAAATATATCAGACAATATTGATTTTACTTATAATTTTGCCATTGATAATGATTTCAGTACTTTTGAAAATAATAATTTAAATATGAACATTTCATTAAACAACCTTGTTACTACTTTCAGTTTTATAGAGGAAAATGGAGAAATGGGTGATACCAATGTATTTGCAAATTCCATAGGTTATAAAATTGATGAAAACAATTTCATATCTTTTAAAACTAGAAGAAATAGAAAGATTAATTTAACTGAATATTATGACCTTGTTTATGAATACAAAAATGATTGTCTTACTGCAGCAATTAAGTATAAAAAAACATATTATCAAGATGCAGACTTGAAACCTGAGGAAAACCTTTTATTTACGTTAACTCTCTTTCCTCTTACAACATATGAATATAGCGCAGATGATTTAATAAATGAGTAGTAAAAAAATAATTTTCTTTCTTAATATTTTATCTATAATATTTCTTGTAAATATAGGTTTTTCTAAAGAAAATAAAATTTTATTTAAAATTGATAACAATATAATCACTTCTTTGGATATTTTAAATGAAATTAAATATTTAAAAGTCATCAATAAAGACATATTAAACAATACAACCAATAATGAAGTTTATGAAATTGCAAAAAATTCTTTAGTAAAAGAAAAAATTAAAGAAATCGAATTATTAAATCACGTTGAAAAAATTGAGATTGAAGAAAAATATTTGAATAAAATATTACTTAATTATTTTAAAAAAAATAACATAAATTCAAAAACAGAATTCGATAAATTTTTTTCAAATTTTGGTTTAGAACCTAAAAATATAGAAAAAAAAATTACTATTGAAATAATGTGGAACCAATTAATATATGAAAAATTTTACAAAAATGTAAAAATTGACAAAGATGTAATTAAAAAAAAAATATCAAATACTAAAAATCTTAACGAGTTCTTACTTTCTGAAATTGTTTTCAATGTTGATGCATCAGAAAATCTAGATAAAAAATACTTAAAAATAAAAAAAAATATTAATAATTCATCATTTTCTGAGGCAGCTTTATTATTTAGCATTTCAAGCTCAGCCAATAATGGCGGGGACTTGGGTTGGATAAAAGAGACTTCAATTAATAAAAAAATTTTAAAGGAAATTAGTTTAATTGATATTGGTGAACATACAAAACCTATATTAATTCCAGGCGGATTTTTGATATTAAAAATTAATGATAAAAAAATATCAAAAATTAAAAACGATGAAAAAAAAGAACTTGATTTAACTGTAAAAAAAATGACGAACGATCAATTAAACCAATTTTCAAACGTATATTTTAATAAAATAAAAAAAGATGTTCTGATAAATGAGTTATAATCCAATTTTAATTGTATCAGGTGAGCCAAATAGCATTTTTTTAGAAATTTTTTTTAAAGTAATAAAATTAAAAAAAATCAAAAGTCCTATTATTCTTATTTCATCAGAAAATATTTTAAGAAAACAAATGAAAAAATTGAAAGTTAAAAATAAAATTAATTTATTAAATTATAATAATCTTAATTTTAAAAAATTAAATAATAAATCAATTAATTTAATAAATATTGATTTTAATCAAAAAAAACCGTTTCAAAAAATATCAAAAAAATCAAATGCGTTTATAGAAAAATCATTTCAAATAGCATTTGAAATAATAAGAAAAAAGAAAGTTTATAAATTTATTAATGGACCAATTTCAAAAAAACATTTTCTGGGAAGAAAATACTCGGGAATAACAGAATATATATCTAAAAAATTTTCCTCAAAAAAAAATTGTATGCTAATTTACAATGAAAAACTTTCTGTTTGTCCTATTACTACACACCTCCCTTTAAAACAAGTTGCCAAAAATATAAATCAAAGGTCAATTAAAGATAAAATAATTATTATAAACAATTTTTATAAAAATGTTTTGGGATTTGCGCCCAAAATAGGCGTCTTGGGACTTAATCCACATTGTGAGAGTACAAGCAATTTCAATGAAGATCAAAAAATATTAAAACCTGCAATTATAAGTTTAAAAAAAAAATTTAATGTTTCGGGACCACATTCGGCAGATACAATTTTTATTAAAAATATAAGAAAACAATACGATGTAATTGTTGGCATGTATCATGATCAGGTTTTAATACCTATAAAAACTTTATACGAATTTAATGCTATAAATATCACTCTAGGTCTTCCTTTTATAAGAATTTCACCTGATCATGGTCCAAATGAAAGTATGTTGGGTAAAAATTTATCTAACCCTCTTAGTTTAATTCAAGCAATTAATTTTTTGGAAAAGCATTGATCAAAGCAAAAAAAAGTTTAGGACAAAATTTTTTAATAGATAAAAATATTTTAAATAAAATTGTAAATACTGTTAATATTAAAAATAAAGCAATTTTAGAAGTAGGTCCTGGTACTGGAAACTTAACATCCCTTATTCTTAAAAAAAAACCCAAAAAATTTGTTGTCATTGAAAAGGATAATGACTTATCAAAAAATCTTAAGAATATTTTTAAAGATCAATTAATAATAATCAATGATGATATTTTAAAAGTTGATGAAACATCTATCTTTAAAGATAAAGTAACAGTATTTGGTAATTTGCCATACAATATTTCAACAGAAATTTTAAGTAAGTGGATAATCAATATAAAAAATGATTTTTGGTTTGATTGCTTGATATTAATGTTTCAAAAAGAAGTCGCTGACAGAATTATTGCAAAATTTAATACATCAAATTATGGAAGACTATCTATAATTAGTAGCTGGAAATTAAATATAAAAAAAATTACTGATATTAAACCTCAAGCTTTTTTTCCAAAACCAAAGATAGATAGCTCTTTATTAGTATTTTTTCCTAAAAAAAATTTTGTAAAAATTAAAGACCCAAAAAACTTAGAAAAAATTACTAGAATTTTTTTTAATCAAAGAAGAAAAATGATTAAAAAGCCGTTCAATCAGATATTTAATGGAGATCAAAAAATTATAAACAAACTTCAAATCGATTTAAATTTAAGACCACAACATCTACAATGTGAGACTTATTATAATCTTGCCTACGAATACGAGAATTTACAAAGTTAATTTTTCAACATGTTTTCGGATAAAATTTAAATCGTAATCTTTTGAACCATTGTTAATTTCTGCTTCAATTAAATCAGTAATTTTCGAAAAACATTTATTTAAATCATTATTTATGACAACATAATCGTAGTTTATCCAATGCAAAACATCTCGGCTAAATTGAGTCATTCTTTCTTCAGCTACTAATTTGTCATTTTGGTGTCGATTTTTTAATCTTTCGAATAATATATCTTTACTTGGTGGTAAAATAAAAAATGTTATTAATTTATAATCCAGTTTTTTATTTTTAATTTGGTCAGCCCCTTGCCAATCAATGTCAAAAAGAACATTTTTACCTTTGTTTAATTTATCTATTACTGGAGTTCTTGTTGTTCCATATAAATTATTAAATACCTTTGCATATTCTAAGAACTCCTCATTTTTTATTAATCTTTTGAAGCTAGATTCGTTAACAAAAAAGTAATCTTCATTTTGATTTTCATTCGGCCTTGGTTGTCTTGTGGTGTGGGATACTGAAATTTCATAGTTATCTTTTTCAGATAACATTTTAACAAGGGTTGTTTTCCCAGCTCCAGATGGAGAGGATAAAATTATCATTACCCCGTCTTTTTCAGAGGGCATTAAAATATCTAATTTGCTTTTCCTTCGATGAATCTTACAGCATCACCAACAGTTAAAATTTTCTCAGCTTCACTATCTGAAATTTCAGATCCAAATTCTTCTTCGAAAGCCATTACTAATTCTACAGTGTCCAAACTATCAGCTCCCAAATCATCAATAAAGCTAGATTCTTCAGTGACCTTAGCTTCATCGATTCCTAAATGATCTGCTACAATTTTTTTAACTTTGCTTGAAACGTCTTCTGACATATTGATCCTTTTTGTTATAAATTCTTAATAGTTTA
>MDSV01046477.1_pt1 | contig 10211 bp, 8 predicted proteins | sample 810851 | NCBI WGS metagenome assembly MDSV01 (sample SAMN05326640, study PRJNA326480) | marine metagenome | isolation source: seawater | place: Atlantic Ocean: North East | collected 2012
GTTTATATTGTTTATCCTTTGCTGAGGATACTGAATTATTTTTAATATAGACGGAAAAGTATTGCTAATTATTACATTTCTCTCAGTTTTTTCTTTAATCTTTCGATATATAGAGCTTTTTAATCTTAGATTTAGATCATATAAATTAAGTAATAACTCATCTTTAACAGGAACAGCTTTTTCAGCTGCTGCTGTTGGTGTGGGGGCCCTAAGATCAGCCGCTAAGTCAAGCAATGTGTTATCAGTTTCGTGACCAATTGCGGAAATTATAGGAATTTTTGAATTAAACGCGGCTCTTACAACGCCCTCATCATTAAAGCCCCATAAATCTTCCAAACTACCCCCGCCTCTTGCTACTATAATTATATCAGGTCTAGAGATATTACTTTGATCAATCAAATGAAAACCTTCTATAGCATCTATTACTTCTTCAGGGCATGTCTCTCCCTGAACACGCACAGGCCAAACCAGCACCTCAAGAGGGAATCTTTCTTCAATTCGATGAAGTATATCTCTAATCACTGCTCCAGAAGAACTAGTTATAACTCCTATAGTTTTAGGAATATAAGGAATAGTTGTTTTATATTCTTCAGAAAATAAACCCTCACTTTCTAAACTTTTTTTTCTTTTTTCAAGTAAGGCCATTAAAGCCCCGATACCTGCTGGTTCAATTTTATCTACAATAATTTGATACTTAGATTGACCTTTGTATGTTGTGACCCTTCCAATACAAATAACTTCGAGTCCCTCTTCAGGTTTCATTTGTAGCTTTAAAGCATTACCCTTCCAAATAATTCCCGATATAACAGATTCATTATCTTTTAAATCAAAATAGATATGCCCAGAGTTCGGTCTAGAAACTCTACCAATTTCACCTCTGACACGAACATATTCAAAATTATCTTCAATTAAACGTTTAATTGAGTTCGATAATTCAGAAACAGAAAGCTCTAATGTATTTTTTATTGTAGAATTCATAACTATATACTTTATTATAAATTAAATACTTAATCTCTTAAATACTTAAATAGTCAAAATAAAATGAATATACTTTTAATAGGATCAGGTGGCCGAGAAAATGCGATTGCTAAAGCATTATATGAAAGCGAGGGCTCTAAAAAAATCTTTTGCACACCTGGTAATCCAGGAATTGAAAATTACGCAACATGTATAGACCTTAATACATCAAGTCACAAAGAGGTCTTAAATTATTGTAATAATAATAATATAAATCTTGTTATTATAGGCCCAGAAATTCCTTTAGTTGAGGGCTTAGTAGATTTTCTTACTCAATACGATATTTTGGTTTTTGGTCCTAAAATGTTATCTGCAAAACTAGAGGGATCAAAGAAATTTACGAAAGAGATATGCGAAAAATATAAAATTCCTACTGCTAAATTTAAATCATTTAATGAAGAAATCTTGGCAATTAAATATTTAAAAAAACAAAAATTCCCAATAGTAATTAAGGCTGACGGCTTAGCGGCGGGAAAAGGCGTTATTATTGCAGAAAATTTCGATGAAGGTATTGACGCCATCCAAAAAAATTTTTCTGGAGCTTTCAGTGGTGCTGGTAAAGAAATTATAATTGAAGAATTTTTGATTGGAGAAGAAGTTAGCTTCTTTGTAATAGTAGATGAAAATGGTTATGCAGAATTAACATCAGCACAAGACCATAAAAGAATTGGATTAAATGATACAGGTCCAAATACTGGAGGTATGGGGGCTTACTCACCTGCTCCAATAATGACAAAAGAATTAAAGAAAGAAACAATTAAGAAAATTATAGAACCAACACTAAAAGCTATGAGAGACTTAAACTGTCCCTATACTGGTATACTATATGCAGGTTTAATGATTACTGATGAAGGCCCTAAACTGATAGAATATAATGTTCGATTTGGAGATCCTGAATGTCAGGTAATACTTCCACGACTAAAAACAGACCTGTTAAGTTTGATAATCAATTGTTGTAAAAATAAACTTAGCGAGTCTTTTATTGATTGGGATAAAAGGTATGCCCTTACAATTGTTATGTCAGCGGGTGGTTATCCAGAATCTTATGAAACTGGTAAATTAATAACTGGTATTGATTTAGCTGAAAAAGATCCAAATATAACTATTTTTCATGCTGGTACAAAAAAAGATGGTAATTCAATTCTTACAAATGGCGGAAGAGTAATAAGCGTTACAAGTTTTGGAAACAGTGTAAAAGAAGCAAATTCAGGTGCTATTAACGCTATAAACTTGATAAAATGGGATAATTCATACTATAGAAGTGATATAGGTTGGAGAGCAATTAAAAGAGAAAATAATGAATAATAATAAAAATGAAATGACATCAACAGAAAAATTTACTGGAACTATGGAAGTTCAGGATAAATTAAAATTTCCTGAAAAAAAATTAGAAGAATATCTATCAGATATTATTCCGAATTTCGAAAAACCCTTGAATGTTATGGAATTTAAAGGTGGACAGTCAAATCCAACATATCAATTAATAACCCCTAATAAGAAATATGTTTTAAGAAGGAAGCCACCAGGAAAACTCTTACCCTCAGCTCATGCTGTCGATAGAGAGTACAAGGTTATCACTGCGTTAAATTCTGTAAATTATGCTGTTCCTGAAACTTTTTGTTTGTGTGAGGATGAAACAATTATTGGAACAATTTTTTATGTTATGGAAATGGTTGAGGGAAGAATTATATGGGATCCAACTTTACCAAATTCATCGCAAGAAATACGTAGACAAATATTTACAGCTAAAAATAAAACTTTGGCAGAACTCCATAATGCTGACTATAAAAAAATTGGCCTTGAGGATTTCGGAAAACCAGGAAATTATTTCGCTCGTCAAATTTCAAGGTGGACTAAACAGTACCTTGCCTCAGAAACACAAGAAATAAAATCAATGCAATCTCTTATAGATTGGTTACCAAATAATATACCTGGTCAAGATGAAACATCAATTGTTCATGGTGATTACAGAATAGATAATATGGTATTACACCCTGATCAATCAAAAGTTTTAGCCGTTCTTGATTGGGAATTATCCACACTAGGACATCCTTTGGGTGACTTTACTTATCATTTAATGCAATGGTTTATGCCAGATGTAGCTAATGGGGCAGGAACACAGTCGCTTTCAAATGCTAACCTTAAAGAATTAGGTATTCCGTCTGCAGACGAATATATACGAATGTATTGCGAACAAACAAATAGGAAAGAAATAGAGAATATAGATTTTTATTTGGCGTATAATTTTTTCAGATTAGCCGGTATTCTTCAAGGTATCCTTGGGAGAGTTAGGGATGGTACAGCTGCTAGTGAGCATGCTGAAGCACAAAGCGATAGAGTAAGGCCGCTTGCAGAAGCTGGATGGGAATATGCAAAAAAAGCAGGTGCAATTTAGGTTATTTTTCAATAACCTCTGCTTTATTTTCACCTCCAATAATAACTTTTGTTGTAAGGTTGATAAATAATCCATTTTCAAAAACGCCTGGTATTGTGTTCAATAACTTTTCAATTATATATGGCTCTCCTACAAGACCAATTGATATGTCATAAATAAAATTTCCACCATCAGTAACAAAAATATTATCTTCGTCTTGTCTTAATTTTATTGAACCATTATAGCCAATCTCATCAAGCTTTTGCATTATCCTTGAGCTTGTGGCTTGATGCTCATAAGGAGAAACCTCTGTAGGAATAGTAAAATCACCAAGTTTTGAAACTAACTTTGTTTTGTCGGCAATAATAATTAGTTCTTTAGAATTATAAGCGATAATCTTTTCTCTAAGAAGAGCTCCTCCCCCGCCTTTGATTAAGGAAAGATCAGGATCAATCTCATCTGCACCATCAATAGTCAAATCAAGGTCCTTAACATTACTCAGAGTTGTTAGAGGTATTCCAAGATTTTCTGATAGTTCTTTTGTTTTTTCTGAAGTTACAACTCCTAAAATATCAAGACCATTTTTAATTTCGATAGATAGGAGTTTTAAAAACTCATCGACAGTAGAGCCTGTCCCTAAGCCCAATTTCATATTATTTTTAACATATTTAACTGCTTCTTTTGCAGCAACTATTTTCATTTTTTGTGACATTAAATTACATCTCCGATCCAGCTTTTATTTCATGAGCTCTTACAATTTTATTATAAGCGCCATTTATTACAGAAAGTTTTTCATTTGCCATACCCAAAAGCTCTTTAGGAACTCCTTTTGCTATTAATTTATCAGGATGATTTTCAGCTGCTAATTTTTTCCATTGAGATTTTGTTTTTTTAATATCTGTCCCGCTTTCTAGGCCAAGAACCAACCAAGGATCGTCATTTTGAGCGGCCATATGGCTTGCTCGAATCCTTGCAAACTCTGCTGCAGTAAAACCAAAAATACCAGCAACTTTCTCTAGAAAAAATAATTCATTCTTATTAACTGGAGCATCGGCTTTTGCTACATGAAATAAAGCATCCAAAACATTTTCCAATACATGAAGGTTATTTTCAAAAATTGTTGCTATTTGAGTAGCATATACATCATATCCTGAAATATCCTCCTTAGCTAAATTATAAATTTTAAAAACATTTTTTAATTCATTTTCTGGGACATCATGAAGAATTTCTTTAAAAGCTATAAATTCTTTATCAGAAATTTTTCCATCAGCCTTAGACATTTTTGCGGAAAGCGCAATTAAGGCTATAGCAAAGGCAACGTCTTCATCATTTTTGTCCAAGACAAAATGCCCGGCGACAGCACCAACAACAGCACCTAAAATACCACCGACTAGATAGCCAGCTGTAACACCGGCGAGTTTACCCCAAACAGACATAAAGCTAAACTATACGAGTCGGTGAGAAATTTCTTTGAAAAATATTAGATTATTATAGTCCTAAAACTGCCTTTGAGATAATATTTCTTTGAATTTCATTTGATCCAGCATATATCGTTGTTTTTCTTCCATTAAAATAAGCTGGTGCAATTGTCATTGCATAATCAGGACCAATTGAAGGCTCATTAATATTTGCGAATGTATCATAAACAAATGGTGATGCCCAATAACCAATAGCTTCAACTGATAGTTCTTGAAGTTTTTGCTGTAATTCAGTACCTCTAGTCTTTAAAATAGAAGACTCCGGACCAACTCTTTGACCTGCTGATAGAGCAGAAAATATTCTTAATTCGACGAACTCAAGTGCTTGAATCTCTATTTCGCATTTATTCAATTTACTTAAGAAATCAGAATCATCGATGAGATTTATTCCATTTCCTGTTGATGTCTCTTTTGCTATATCCTTTAGCTTTTCTATACCTCTGTATAAAGTAGGTGAGTATGAGTTACCCCTCTCAAACTCAAGGAGGTACTTAGCATATGTCCAACCTTTATTCTCTTCACCAACAAGGTTTTCTTTAGGGACTTTTACATCTTCAAAGAATACCTGATTAACCTCTTGATAAGGCTCAGGAGATTGATCTAATGTAATAAGAGGACGAACATCAATACCCTCTGATTTCATATCAATTAATAAAAAAGAAATACCAGATTGTGGCTTTTCCGTTTTGGAAGTCCTAACCAAACAAAAAATCATATCGGCATGTTGCGCCATTGTAGTCCAAATTTTTGTACCATTAACCAAATAATGATCGCCTTTATCTTCTGCCTTGCATTGAAGAGATGCTAAATCTGAACCTGAACCAGGCTCAGAATATCCCTGACACCACCAAACATTCGTTGCTAAAATATCTGGTAGATATTTATTTTTTTGCTCCTCAGTTCCAAATTCCATAAGTACAGGAGCAACCATAGACAAACCAAAAGGAACAGTTCTAGGAACGCCTGCATGAGCCATTTCAGTTTCAAAAATATAATTTTGAGTAGTTGTGAAACCTGGACCACCATGCTCAACGGGCCAATTTGGAGCTATCCAACCTTTTTCATAAAGTGATTTTTGCCATTTTACATGAAGATCTTTACTGGCAGATCCATTTTTTGACCTTCTTAACTCAGACTTCATTTCAGATGTGTATGAGGTTTTTATAAAATCTCTTACTTCGTTACGAAAATCTATATCAGCTTGATTAAAATTTAAATCCAAAACTATCTCCTGTTGTTATCATTATTTTCCTTTGAAATCGCCGTCTCTTTTCTCAAAAAAAGCTGATAGAGCCTCCTGATGATCATCTGTAAGATGCATTAAAGCTTGCATATTTGCTGACATCTCAAGGATATTATCAAAACTTACACCCATACCTTCTCTTAATAATTTTTTACTCATTCTTAATGCATCAGGTGGTTGTTTAACTATAGATAAAGCAAGGTTATTAGCCTCAGTCATTAGATCTTCATCTTTATAAAAATCACTAATCAACCCCCATTCCTTTGCGGTCTTAGAATCTATTAACTTTGCAGTAAATAATAATTCTGATGCTCTAGCCATTCCAATAATTTTTGGTAAAAGCCAAGCTCCTCCATCGCCAGGTATTAGACCAATTTTTAAAAATGTTACTCCAAATAAAGCATTTTCAGAAGAAATCCTCATATCTGCAAGGCAAGCTACATCATTTCCTAGCCCTATAGCAGGACCATTAACTGCAGCTATAACTGGAACATCTATATTCCAAATAGCCTTAATAATTTTATGAATTCCAAATCTATACCTTTCTCTTAAAGCCACAGAAGAACCTGAAAAATTTCCAGATTTATTTTGCATATTTTTAACATTTCCGCCCGCAGAGAATGCTTTACCAGCACCAGTTAAAATTACACACCGAATATCTCTATCATTATTAATTAAGTTTGAGGCTTCTTCAAAATTTACTACATCCTCTGGCTCCCCTAGAGGATTACGAATATCGGGACGATTCATGGTTAAGGTAACAATCGAACCTTTTTTTTCAAATTTTAACCAATCATTCATTTTAACTAAACCTTAAGAAGCTGAAGAGTATTTTTTAAGGTGGTGATCAGCATTCCCAAACTGTGTCTCGATCATAGCAAGTCTTTTAAAATAATGACCGACATTTAACTCATCAGTCATGCCCATTCCACCATGAAGCTGGACGGCGCTCTGACCAATAAACTTGGAAGCATTACAAATTTGAACCTTGGCTCCTGATGCTGCTTTCCTTCTCTCTAATTCATCTTCACTTAATTTAAGATTTACCATGTAGGTCATTGAGACTGATTGCTCATATTGCATAAACATATCAACCATTCTGTGTTGGAGTACTTGAAATTTTCCAATTGGTTGGCCAAATTGTTTTCTAGTTTTACAATATTCAACAGTAGCGTCATTTAAGACAGACATTGCTCCTATCGCCTCAGCGCATAAAGCTGCAATAGTTTCATCAACAACTAACTCAATTAGATCATAAGCTTTTCCTTCTTCACCTATGATAGAACTTGAGTCTACCTTAACGTTTTCAAAAGTCAGCTCAGAAGCCATACTTCCATCAACTGTTTTATAGTCCCTTGAAGAAACACCTTCTTTAGACTTATCGACAATAAATAATGATATGCCGCTTTTATCAGATTGATCGCCAGATGTTCTAGCAGATACTATTAGTTTTTGTGCCCAAGGCGCACCAGATACAACACATTTATGACCATTTAAAGAATATTCGTCATTACTTTTAGATGCAGAAACTTTTATGTCAGATAGATTAAACCTTCCTTGTGGTTCAGCATGAGCAAAAGCCCAAATCTCTTCTCCAGAAATGATTTTTGACAGATGTTCTTGTCTTTGGTCTTCTGAGCCTCTTCTCAAGAAACCACCACAAGTAACTACGGTTTGAATATAAGGCTCAATCACCAAACCTTTTCCAAATTCTTCAGCAACAATCATTGTTTCAACAGGACCAAAATCAAGACCACCATCAGCTTCTGAAAACGGGACTCCAAGAAGACCAAGCTCGGCCAATTGCTTCCAATTTTCTTTACTCATTCCATCTTCAGATTGGATAATTGCCTTCCTGGAATCGAAATCATAATTATCCTGAAGGAATGATTGTATTGTATTACGTAATAAAGTCTGCTCTTCGCTAAATGAAAAGTCCATTTTTTTCTCCCTATAATCCTAAGACCATTTTTGCTATAATATTTCTTTGTATTTCGTTTGACCCACCATAAATAGATGTTTTTCTCATACCGAAGTAGTTCTGGGCAACACCTTGAGAATGATCTGGGCCAACCTCTGGATAATTTGATCCAAAACTTCGAACACTTAAAGGTGTAAGATATGGGCTAGCATAGTTACCAATAGCCTCAAGAGTTAATTCAGATATCTTTTGTTGAATTTCAGTACCTTTAATTTTTAGTATCGAAGATTCAGCACCAGGACCCTCTCCCTTACTCTCTTTTGCTAGAGTTCTTAACTCTGTATACTCAAGAGCAGTAAGCTCTACTTCTAATTCAGTAACTTTTTGGTTAAAAGAAGGATCGATCATTAGAGGTTTTCCATCATTATATTCTGAATTAGCTATGTCTTTTAATTTACTTATTGCTTGCTTGGATCTTGCAACTCCAGCAATACCCGTTCTCTCATTTCCAAGTAAAAACTTAGCTATTGTCCATCCCATATTCTCTTCACCAACAAGGTTTTCAACTGGAACTTTAACATCTTCTAAAAATACTTCGTTAACCTCATGACCGCCATCAACAGTAATAATTGGTTTAACATCTATTCCAGGTGTGTTCATGTCAATCAAAAGAAATGAAATTCCTTCTTGAGGCTTGCCATCTGAAGAGGTTCTAACCAAGCAGAACATCCAATCTGCGTATTGCGCAAGTGTAGTCCATATTTTGTGCCCGTTAACAACATAATGGTCACCAACTTTTTCTGCTTTAGTTCTTAAACTTGCTAAATCAGAACCAGCGCCAGGCTCAGAATAACCCTGACACCACCAATCTTCTCCTGATAATATTCCTTTTAATACCCAGTCTTTTTGATGATCGTTTCCATAGGCAATAATTACTGGGCCAAGCATTGTTAGACCAAATGGAATTAGAGGTGTTGTTCCAGCATTAGCACATTCTTGATCCCATATATATCTCTGAGTTATAGACCAATCTACTCCTCCGTACTCCTCGGGCCAATGTGGTGCAATCCAACCTTTTTTATATAAAGTTTTATGCCATTCAAGAATACCTTCTTTCATTTGATCAGAGGTAACCTCATGATATTTTTCGATATTTTGTCCGCTAGCATTGGGTTGAGAAAAGTTATTCGATATAAAATCTCTCACTTCTTCTCGAAATTCTTGATCACTCTTAGTAAAATCTAAATCCATATTATCACTCTTCTTCTCTAATTTTTTTTAGGTATATTATATCAATACAAATATAATATATTTAATTATTTGTCATAACAGAGGTATCTCATTAAATCCATTGTATTTTTGACGCAGTTAATTACTTAATAGAAAATATAAATTAATAACTAATTATATATTTACTTAAGATATTATATAATTATTTTATTTGTAAAATATAAAATATAAAATTATTGGAAAATATAAAATAAATTCTGTAAATAATAATAAGTATACTGATTTGAAAATTTAATGCGAGGATATATTGGATAGAAAAGAAGAGTATAATAAAATAGCAGAAAAAATAGTTGGTCATGTAAAGAACGGGACCACAGATCAGGCTCCTGATATTTTAAAGGTTCCAACATCAGATTACACGTCCAATAAAAGGTGGTCCTCTGAGATGGAAAATATATTTCAAAGCCTTCCTTTGATGCTTGCGCTTTCAATAGAAATGCCTAACCCAGGTGATTATAAGGCAATGGAAATTACAGGCATACCTGTATTAATTACTCGGGATAAAAATAATAAAGTTAATGCATTTAGGAATGTATGTACTCATAGAGGTGCTATCGTTGCTCAAGAAGGTATAGGCAACAGAAGTCGCTTTTCTTGTCCTTATCATGGTTGGACATATTCTAACTCTGGAGACTTAATAGGAGTCACAGATAAACATAAATTTGGAGATATAGACAATAAATGCTTTGGTTTAGAAAAATTACAGTGCAAAGAATTGGGAGGTTTAATATTTGTTTCACTCTCTAAGAAAGATAATATTGATTTTGAAAAGTTTCTTGATGGAATGCTACCGGAGATTGAGCACTTTAACTTAGAAAATTGGTATTATCATGGTTTTAAAGTAATTGATGGGGCAAATTGGAAAATAGCATTTGATGGTTATCTTGA
>MDSV01110234.1_pt1 | contig 10211 bp, 9 predicted proteins | sample 810851 | NCBI WGS metagenome assembly MDSV01 (sample SAMN05326640, study PRJNA326480) | marine metagenome | isolation source: seawater | place: Atlantic Ocean: North East | collected 2012
TAAGAAGATATCCAAATGGAGAAGAAAGATGTATAGCATGTAAATTATGTGAAGCAGTTTGTCCCGCGCAGGCTATAACCATTGAATCCCAAATTAGAGAAGATGGTAGCAGAAAAACAACTAGATATGATATTGATATGCTTAAATGTATTTATTGTGGTCTGTGTGAAGAATCTTGTCCTGTTGATGCAATAGTACAAGGTCCAAATTTTGAATTTTCAACAGAAACTCGAGAAGAACTTTATTATAATAAGGATAAACTTTTAGAAAACGGTGACAAATGGGAGACAGCCCTAGCTGAAAATATTAAACAAGATTTACCTTTTAGATAAATGTTAGCACATACATTCTTTTTTTATTTTTTTTCAAGTATTGCTGTTTTTGCTGCAGTAATGGTAACAGTGTCAAAAAATACAATTTACTCAGTTTTTTTTCTTATACTAGATTTTATTAGCATTTCAGTTTTATTTATCATGATAGGTGCTGAATTTTTAGGAATGATAATGTTAATTGTTTATGTGGGAGCAGTTGCAGTTCTTTTCTTATTTGTTGTAATGATGCTCAATGTTACCAAAAAACAATTAGAGGAAAACAAAAGAAAAGGTTTTATTAACAATATATCAGTAGGCTTAATCGTTGGAGCTATTATTTTTTTGGAGTTAATAGTGGTTGTAGGAGGATGGAGCTATAAAGATAGCTTTACTCCATTATCCCAAATAAAAATAAGCTCCGAATTAACTAATACTCATGCTTTAGGTAATATTTTATATACAGATTATATACATCTTTTTCAGATATCAGGAATGATATTATTAGTAGCAATGGTTGGAGCCATTGTTCTTACTTTCAGCAAAAAGGAAAATATAAAAAGACAAAATTATTTTGAACAAATTGATAGAGATAAGAAGGGCGCTGTAACACTAGCTGATGTTAAAAGTGGAGAAGGAGTAAGTTTAGATGAATGAAATTACAGTAGGCCATTATTTAATATTATCAGCTATTATTTTTGTAATTGGCATAGTTGGTATTTTTTTAAACAGAAAAAATATAATTATTATATTAATGTCGATTGAATTAATGCTTTTAGCAGTAAATATTAATTTAGTTTCTTTTTCTATTTATCTACAAGACCTCACAGGCCAAATATTTACTATGTTTATTTTAACAGTAGCAGCAGCTGAAGCAGCAATCGGTCTAGCGATAATAGTAATTTATTATAAAAACAAAGGTTCAATCAATGTTGAAAATATTAATACATTGAAGGGTTAATATGGAATACGCAATTTTATTTTTACCTCTCTTAAGTTCAATTATTTCAGGCTTTTTTGGAAAAAAAATAGGAATAAATTTTTCTCAAATTTTATCTTGTGTGCTAATTTTTATATCAGCATTAATATCTTTATTTATTTTTTACGAAACTTTTATAAATGGTTATACGAGCAATAAGTTAATCTTTAATTGGATCAACTCAGGAGATTTTAATATTAATTGGTCAATTTATGTAGATTCTTTAAGTTCAGTTATGCTTGTTGTTGTAACTTTAATTTCATCTATAATACACTTTTATTCTATAGGATATATGAGTCACGATCCAAATAAAGATCGTTTCATGGCTTATTTGTCTTTATTCACATTTTCAATGCTTGCTTTAGTAACTGCAGATAATTTTTTACAATTATTTTTTGGTTGGGAGGGAGTTGGTCTTTGTTCATATTTGTTAATTGGGTTTTGGTATAAAAAATCATCAGCTAATGCTGCTGCTATTAAAGCTTTTTTAGTTAATAGAATTGGTGATTTTGGTTTAGCTATTGGCATTTTTTTAATTTTCTTTTTTTATGGAACAATTAATTATGAAGATGTATTTGAGTTAACTCCTCTATTGAAAAAAAAAGAGATTATTTTTTTAGGTTTTGAGCTAAATCTTATTACATTAATATCGTTAATGTTATTTCTTGGAGCCATGGGTAAATCAGCTCAAATTTTTTTACACACTTGGTTACCTGACGCAATGGAAGGTCCAACACCTGTTTCTGCTTTGATACATGCCGCTACGATGGTTACGGCGGGGGTATTTTTAGTTGTTAGATGTTCACCTATATTTGAGTTTTCGCAGACAGCTTTAAATATTGTTTCAATAATTGGAATGACTACCGCTTTTTTTGCTGGAACAGTTGCAATTGTTCAAAACGATATAAAAAAGATAGTAGCTTATTCTACCTGTAGCCAGTTAGGATATATGTTTTTTGCCGCTGGTGTAGGCGCTTATCACGTTGCTATTTTTCATTTATTTACTCATGCTTTTTTTAAGGCACTTTTATTTCTTGGCGCTGGTTGTGTAATACACTCACTCAACGAAGAACAAGATATACGCTTCATGGGAGGTATTGCGAAAAAAATTCCTTATACGTATGCACTAATGGTTATAGGAACACTTGCCTTAACTGGATTTCCTTTTTTATCTGGATTCTATTCCAAAGATGCTATCATTGAATTTGCATACTTAAAAGGTAGTACCATAGGTTATTATGCTACTTCTGTTGGTGTAATAACTGCTGGATTAACTGCAATTTATTCTTGGAGATTAATCTTTAAAGTTTTTCATGGAAAATATAACAACATAAATATTAATATTAATTCAATAAAAGAATCTCCTATAATAATGTTATTACCTGCATTTATACTTGCATTGGGAGCAATCTTTGCAGGATTTTTATTTAAAGAAACTTTTATTGGAGAGAACAATTATAAATTTTGGGCTACCTCAATCTTTTTTTTAGCAAATATAGAAGATCATCATATACCAAACTGGTTATTATTTATTACACCAACAATAGTTATATTAGCTATTCCAATATCTTATTACCTTTATGTAATAAATAAAAAAATCTTAAATGTTTTTGTATCTAAAAATTTATCTTTATATAATTTTTTATTAAATAAATGGTATTTTGATGAAATTTACAATTTTATAATTATTGTACCGATAAAAAAAATTGGGGATATTTTTTGGAAAAAAATTGATATTAATGTAATAGATAGATTTGGTCCTGATGGTTTATCAAAGCTAGTCAAAAGAATATCTGATAGAACTGTAAATTTTCAAAGTGGTTATTTATATCATTATGCTTTTGTAATGTTAGTTGGTTTTTCTATACTTTTAACTTATTTAATTTTGTACTAAATGAATTTTCCAATTTTATCCGCAATAATTCTTATTCCTTTAATAGGAGCTTTATTTATTTTTATAACAAAAGGTAATAGTAAAAATGTAGAAAAAAATTCTAAATATTTAGCGATATTTTCATCTTCATCAAACTTTTTATTAACTCTTTTTTTGTGGTACGTTTTTGATAATTCAACTCCAGAATTTCAATTTATTGAAAAAAAAAATTGGATAGATGGATTTATAACTTTTCAATTAGGAATTGATGGTATCTCAATCCTATTTATATTATTAACCTCTTTTATAACTCCTATCTGCATTTTTTCAGGAATAAATAGTATAAAATTTAAAATTAAAGAATTTTTAATTGCAGTATTACTAATGGAAAGTTTAATGCTAGGAGTTTTTTGCTCTCTTGATTTAGTAGTATTTTATTTATTTTTTGAAGGTGGACTTATTCCTATGTTTTTAATAATTGGAATTTGGGGTGGTTCTAATAGAATTTATTCTGCTTTTAAATTTTTTCTTTTTACACTACTAGGCTCTGTACTTATGTTAGTAGCTATAATTTCAATATTTTGGATTACAGGAACGACAAATGTGATTGATCTTTTAAATATAAAAATACCTGAAGAATTCCAATACTTGCTTTGGTTAGCTTTTTTTAGTTCTTTCGCAGTAAAAATGCCCATGTGGCCGGTCCATACTTGGTTGCCTGATGCTCATGTTGAGGCTCCAACTGCAGGTTCGGTTATTTTAGCGGCTATACTTCTCAAGATGGCAGGGTATGGATTTATTAGATTTTCGATAGGTCTATTTCCTTTAGCCTCAGATTATTTTACCCCATTAATCTTTTCATTAAGTTTAATAGCGATAGTTTACACTTCATTAGTAGCTTTAATGCAAGAGGATATGAAAAAACTTATAGCTTATTCTTCTGTTGCTCACATGGGTTTTGTTACAATTGGTATTTTTAGTATTACAAAACAAGGTCTTGAAGGAAGTATAATTCAAATGATAAGCCATGGATTGATATCAGCAGCGTTGTTCTTATCTGTGGGTGTTGTTTATGATAGATTTAATTCTAGAATGATATCATCATACGGGGGGTTAGTTGATATAATGCCAAAATACTCATTATTATTTATGGTTTTTACACTTGGTGCTCTTGGATTGCCGGGCACGAGTGGTTTTATAGGTGAATTTTTAGTCTTGGTTGGGGTTTTTCAAAAAAATATAATGGTAGCTGTAGTATCAAGTTTAGGGGTTATTTTTGCGGCAGCTTATATGCTCTGGTTATATAGAAGAATAATTTTTGGGCGTATAATTAATTCAGATCTAAAAAAAGGAAAAGATTTAAACAAAACTGAATTATATATTTTGGCTTCATTAGCTTTTTTAATAATATTTTTTGGATTTTATCCCGAGCCTCTTTTTAGAACTATTGATGTGTCTATCAATAATTTAATAGAAAATTATCAAATAAGTTTAAAACCTTATTCGGAATAAATCAAAAAAAATGAAAACCATAATATATATACTACCTGAAATATTTTTATCATTATCGATAATATCACTTTTGATGATTGGTGTTTTTGTTAAAAAAAGTTTAAAAATAGTTAACATTTTAGCTTTACTAAGTTTGATAATATCCACCACGTTAGTTCTCAATCAAACAAATGAAATTATTAAAGTTTTTAATAATAGCTACATAATTGACAGTTTATCAATTTTTATGAAGGTCATTACTTTAATATTTTGTTTTTTTATTTTATTAAGTTCACGAGATTATATTAAATGTATTGGAATTGATAAAATAGAGTATCCAGTAATCATTCTAGCCGCAACTCTAGGAATGATAATAATGATCAGTTCTAATGATTTAATTATTTTTTATTTAGGCTTAGAGCTACAATCTTTATGTTTATATATTCTTGCGGCATTTAAAAGAAATAATGAAAAATCAACTGAAGCTGGATTAAAATATTTTGTTTTGAGTGCGCTTGCTACTGGTATTTTATTATATGGATGCTCTTTAATATATGGATTTACTGGATCTACTAATTTTGAAATAATCTCAAATAATTTAAGTGATAGTAATATAGGATCAGTATTTGGTATTGTTTTTATAATAGTTGGTTTAGCATTTAAAGTTTCAGCTGTTCCATTTCATATGTGGACACCTGATGTTTATGAAGGTTCACCGACTTCAGTAACCGCCTTCTTTTCTTTAGTCCCAAAAATTGCCGCAATATCTGTATTTATTAGATTTATGTATGTTCCATTTATAAATGTAATAGAACACTGGCAAACTATAGTCGTTTTTTTATCAATAGGTTCGATGATATTAGGTGCTTTTGCGGCCATAGGACAAAATAATATAAAAAGACTTATGGCTTATAGTTCTATTGGTCATATTGGATATGCATTGGCTGGTATAGCAACTGGAACAAATCAAGGTATACAAAGCACAATAATTTATTTAACAATTTATTTGATAATGAACCTAGCTGCGTTTGGTAGTATTTTAATGATGAAAAGAGAGAATGTTTATTATGAAAATATTAAAGATTTATCTGGTCTTTCAAGAAATCACCCATTGTATGCTCTTAGTTTTTTAATTATATTTTTCTCTTTAGCTGGAATTCCCCCTTTAGCTGGTTTCTTTGCAAAATTTTATATTTTTATGGCGGTAATAGAAGCAAAAATGTTTACTTTAGCTATAATAGGACTTTTAACTACTGTTGTTTCAGCGTTTTATTATTTAAGAATTATAAAAATAATCTACTTCGATAAGCCAAAAAAACCCTTTGATTTAGATTTTGATTTAGGTCTAAAAGCTTCAATAGTTTTGTCTACCATAATAATTTTAATTTATTTTATATATCCGTCGTTATTTGTTAATGCAGTTTCTTCTATTATAATTTATTAATGAAAATAAAAATCATTAAGTACAAAACAGTAACCAGCACAAATGATGTAGCTATTAATTTAATAAAAAATAAAAATAAAGAGATGGGTTTTGTTTATGCTGACAAACAAACTAATGGTAAAGGAACTTATGGCAAAAAATGGGTTTCACAAAAAGGAAATTTATTTGGATCTATTTTTTTTCCTTTAAAAAAAAATTATCCTCCATTTAATGAATTTTTTATTATAAACTCAATAATACTATCTAATGTAATTAAGCATTTTTGTAAAAAGACTATAGTAAATTTAAAATTTCCTAATGATATCTATATAAATGAGAAAAAAGCTTGTGGAATATTACAGGAAATCATTACATTTAATAAAAAGAAATTTCTAATAATAGGAATAGGTATAAATGCTGTTATAAACCCTTATGTAGGCAAAAAATATCAAACAACGAGCATTTTTAAAGAAACTAATAAAAAACCAAATATTAAGAAAATTATTAAATTAATAGTTTTTTCATATATAAAATTTTTAACAAATATAAGATCTTATGAATACGATAAAATAAAAAAAGTAGCCAATTTTATGGCTTTAAAATAATTATTTAAGTTATGAATGCACTTATTGGAGATATAGGAAATACACTTACAAAGATTTGTTTACTAAATACAAAAAATTTTAAAATTATAAAAATTTTTTATTTTAATAGTAAAGAAATTAATACGTCAAATGGTTTGAAAAAAAATTTAAAAAAAATATTTAGGAATAAAAGAGCTTCTTTTTGTAAAACAGCACTATTTTCGAGTGTCGTTCCATCATATCAAATAAAATTAAATAATTTTCTTTACAATCATTACAAAATTAAATTAATAGAAATAAAGAATAAGAAATTAAATAAAATAATTAAAATTAATATAAAGAATAAAAAACAAGTTGGATCTGATAGAATTGCTAATGCTGTTGGTGTTTACAAAAAATATAAAAATGATTGTATTGTATTAGATTTTGGGACAGCGACAACTTTCGATGTTGTTACAAAAACGGGATCGTATAATGGTGGTATAATAGCCCCAGGAGTTAATCTTTCAATTAAATCTTTAATTAGTTCAGCTGATCAAATACCTACTTTTTCTATAAAAAAACAAAAAAAAATAATAGGCAAAAATACTATTGAGGCATTAAGATCAGGTTTTTATTGGGGTTACTCTGGTTTAATTAACAATATAATTTCAAAAATTGAAAAAGAAACAGGAAAGAAATATAAAATTATTTTTACGGGAGGATTTGCAAATCTATTTAAAACTTCTATTTATCGTCCTTTTAAGATAGATAAGAATATAACAATATATGGGATTATTGAAATATTTAAAAATAACAAAAAAAAATTAATATAATGAAAAAAGAAGATTTTATTTTTTGTCCTCTCGGCGGCTCGGGTGAAATAGGTATGAATATGAACTTATTTGCTTTCGGTAAACCAGAGAACAGAAAATGGATTATTGTAGACATAGGAGTAACGTTTGCTGATGATACGATACCTGGCGTTGATTTAATTTATCCTGATCCAGGATTCATAGTAGATAAAAAAGATGATCTTTTAGGTTTAGTTTTAACACATGCGCACGAGGATCATATTGGTGCAATAGCTCATATTTGGCCTAAACTACTTTGCGATATCTATGCTACACCCTTTACAAGCATACTAATTAAAGAAAAATTTAAAGAAAAAAAAATTGATATAGGTAAAAAACTAAAAGTCGTAGAACTTAATGGAAATATTGAATTAGGACCATTCAAAATTGATTTTGTAACACTAACCCACTCAATTCTCGAACCAAATGGTCTCTGCATCGAAACCCCCGCCGGTATAGTTCTGCATACTGGTGATTGGAAAATTGATCCAAATCCCCTAATTGGTGAAAAAATAAATGAAAATAAATTAAAAAAAATAGGTAATAAAGGTATTTTAGCTATGATCTGTGACTCTACAAATGTATTTAGTCCCGGTAGAGCAGGCTCAGAGTTAGATGTTAGAAATAGTTTACTCAAGGTAATGGAAACAAAAACAAAAAGAATAATAGTAACTTCTTTTGCGTCTAATGTAGCTAGAATGGAAAGTGTTTTTTATTGTGCGCAAAAAATTGGTCGTCATGTGTCGTTGGTCGGGAGATCAATGCATAGAATTTACAAAGCAGCACAACAATGTGGTTATTTGAATAATTTAATTGAACCAATAGATTCTAGAGAGGCAAAAAAAATAGCACGAGAAAAAATTGTTTATCTATGCACAGGTAGTCAAGGAGAACCAAATGGAGCTATGATGAGAATCTCCAGTTATATTCATCCTGATGTTTTTATAGAATCAAAAGATACAGTTATTTTTTCATCTAAGATTATACCGGGTAATGAAAAAAAACTTTATAAATTACATAATCAATTAGTTAAAAATGGCATTGAAGTTGTTTCGGAAGATAATGAATTTGTTCATGTATCAGGGCACCCAAATAGAGAAGATTTAAAAGATATGTATAATTGGGTAAAACCTAGGTCTGTTATACCGGTTCATGGAGAACACCGACATATGATAGAACACATTAATTTTGCAAAAGAGATGCAAGTACCCTATCCAGTTCAAGTTGAAAATGGGGATATCGTTCAACTATACCCAGGAGATAAACCCAAAGTTATAGATAAAGCTCCCGTAGGGAGAATTTTTGTAGATGGAAATATAAGCGTTGGAGAAGAGTCTCGGTCCGTTAAAGAGAGAAAAAATATTTCATATAACGGATCATTAGATATTACGATTATTTTTAATAGCGCAGGAACGATGATAAAAAAACCGATTATATCAAGTAAAGGGATTCCTTCTAATGGAGAAAATACTGATTTTATTTTTGAATTAGAAGATAGTATTAGAAACATATGTAAGACTTTTTCTATTAAAAATACCAAGCAAGAGCATAATTTGATAGAAGCCTTAAAGACAAATTGTCGAAAAACTGTAAAAGAAAAGACTGGAAAGAGACCTTATACAAACGTAAATTTAGTTAGAATTTAATTTAAAATATATTTGTTAATATGTATTTATCAAAGCTTTTTATTCCTCTTTTAAAAGAAACGCCATCTGAAGCAAAAATTAAATCACACCAGTTAATGCTTAGAACAGGAATGATAAAACAGTCTTCTACAGGCATATATTCATGGTTACCATTAGGTTTTAAAGTAATGAAAAAAATTGAACAAATAGTAAGAGAAGAGCAAAATAAGATTGGAGCTCAAGAGTTACTTATGCCAACCATCCAGTCAGCTGAAATTTGGAAAGAAAGTGGTAGATATGATGATTATGGGGAGGAGATGCTAAGAATTAAAGATAGACAGGGAAAAGAAATGCTTTATGGGCCTACTAACGAGGAGTTAATAACAGAAATTTTTAGAAGTAGTGTTAAATCTTATAAGTCGTTACCTCAAATTTTATATCATATTCAATGGAAGTTTAGAGATGAGCTCAGACCAAGGTTTGGAGTAATGAGATGTAAGGAATTTTTTATGAAGGACGCATATTCCTTTGACTTGAGTGATGAGGAGGCAAAAAAATCATACAATAAAATGTTTTTTGCATATTTAAATACTTTTAAAAGATTAGGTCTTACTGCTATCCCAATGGCCGCAGACACCGGTCCAATAGGAGGAGATTTATCACACGAATTTATAATCTTAGCAGAAACTGGTGAAAGCAAAATATATTCAGATAAACGAATTTTTGATCTCGATATAGAAAAATATAATAAAGAAAATGACTCAATTAATGAACTTAGAAAAAAATATGATGCTTATTATGCCGTCACTGATGATAAATTCAAAAAAGAAGATTTTGAGAAAAAAGTAAAAAAAGAAAACCAATTAGTTACAAAAGGTATAGAAGTAGGTCATATTTTTTATTTTGGTGATAAATATTCAAAACCATTAAAGTGTTCCGTTGATTTGCAAGATGGAAAAAAAGTAGATGTAAGAATGGGTTCTTATGGAATAGGTGTATCAAGATTAGTTGGGGCAGTAATAGAAGCTAAATTTAATAATAATATCTAAATTTTTTGACTTTAAATATTCAAAAATTTTATTTGATTTCTCTAAA
>MDSV01145406.1_pt1 | contig 10211 bp, 5 predicted proteins | sample 810851 | NCBI WGS metagenome assembly MDSV01 (sample SAMN05326640, study PRJNA326480) | marine metagenome | isolation source: seawater | place: Atlantic Ocean: North East | collected 2012
AAACGGGCGACTTCGCCGATTGCCGATTTCACCCGCCGCCCCACGACACCACCGCCTCTGAGAGGAGGATGAAGAGGAGGACGCGACGAGAAGGGAGGAGAAAACGACGTCGTCATCGCCTCTCTCTCTCTCTCTCTTCCTCGCTCTCTCTCTCTTTTTTTTGACGTGTTGTGTTGGGATTCCTTTAAACGAATTGGATAACAAAAAGAAGAAGAAGAAGAAGAAGAAGAAGAAGCACAATAATATCTCTTTATAAAATGAGCCCGTCGCAGAGTCGATCCAAAGCGCTCTCCCTGTACCGCCGGATCTACCGCGCCGCCTCTGGATTCCCGACGTCGTCGCGCCAACGTTTCGTGCGCGACCGATTAAAAGTAGCGTACGAAGAAGCGCGAGACGAAACGGATTCGAGGAAAATCGAAGACGGTCTCCGTCTGGCGGAACTCCAATTGGAAACGATAAGAGTGCAAAGCAAACACCTGACGGAAGTGTTCAAGGACGAACGAGTCCACGCGCGATTTTAATAGGAATTTTGGTGGTTCTCGAGGCGAGCGACATGTGCCAGAGCGTGGAGGAACTCCTGGTGTACGATTTTGACGGGACATTGGCGGACACGCCAACACCCATAACTGGTAAAGAAATGTACAAGAGAAAGACAGGTCGCGAGTGGCCGCATAACGGATGGTGGGGTAGAAAAGAGAGCTTGGAACCGCCTTTGGAGGTGTACCCTGGACCTGCATTTTCGAGCTATTTAGAAAATAGATTACGAAGTGATTGTGTGAGAATCATGATGACTGGAAGAGTGCACAAGTTGAGCGCGAGAGTGACGGAGTGTTTGCGAACGTTGGGAATCACGGAGACATGTTTTCACGAGTTGGTGTTTAAGAAAGGGAATAGCGATACGTTCGAATATAAGTGCGATGAGTTGCGGAGGATGATGCGAGTGTATAGGCCGAGGAAAGTGAGGATTTGGGAGGATAGGGTGAGACATGCGGAAGGTTTTCGAGAGTTTGGGAAAAGAGAGTTCTCGGAGGTTGAGTTTGAAATTAATCTCGTCGAACCGTCGAACGATTACTAAGGAGGAAAAAGAAGGAAAAGAAGAATGTTTTGTAATAATAAGGAGCTCGCTGTCGTGATTATATTTAGTCTAATACATGTTGGTACCTATTAACTAACTACGTTTCTCTAGTTTCTCTAACACGCGCATCGCCGCGTCGCTGGTCCACTCTTTCGACCAGGCTTCTTTCCTCCTCGGAATCCCTTCAAACATTTCCGTGTATTCGTTTATGCAGTTATCTATGAAGGCTTGCGGGTCTTGCGAGAAGCTCAATAAATACGCTCTTCGTTTCCTCGCGAAATCGATAAAGTTGGAGTCTTGGAATATCCTTTGCTCCAACTCTTCTGATTCGTTCGTAGCGCCGGAATATTTAGTCACCGCGCTGTTCTGACCATACGCAGCCGGTGGTAAGGTTTCCACGTTTACGTCGTAGCAATCGCAATGCGCCGGCGAAGGACCATACGGGCGGACTTTATATTCAAAAACTAACGGATCTGATATTTTAGACATGTGCGTTCGTGACGTGCACGCGATGCACACGGATCTAAACGGCACGATATCGCCCACTTTACTCTCCTTAAACAAAGGGTTCTTTCCGCACAACTCGAAGAACGTCTCGTCCAATTCAATCATCGATTTGTCCTTTTCCGACACTAACTCCAACGCTTTACATCGACTCCACAACGCATACATCACTCGTCCCGCGCTTTCTTCCTCTTTTCCGATGATATCGGCTAACATTCCGCTCAACGTAAACTTCGGCGGATCGTTCCTTAACTGAATTTCGCATCGAACTCTCATAGAGTCCTTCGCCCCGGGAACGGTAATCGTAAACCCATCTTTCGGGATTCCGCACTCTTTCCGTTCCCACGTGACACTTTTGACCAATTTCCCTCCCTTTTTCTCGTGTTCTCCTCCCATCGTCTTTCTCTTTTTGCTCGCGGTCTCTCCTGCGCTCGCGGCGACGGCGATGCTCTCGTCGAACACCTCAATCTTCATCCATTCGATAAAGTGCGAGAACTTCAGCCCTTCTAACACTTGCCTCGCGTCCACTTCTTCGTCTCGTTCGTCAACCACTCGTCCTTGCACGTGGAATGTCCATCGTTTGTGCGTCCCGTCTGGATTTTTCTCGGTGGTCGTTTCTTCTTCGACGTCCTGTAAAGCTTTCTTCTCTTTCTTTTTCCCCAAGGTAAACTTCAGCACCTTCCCGCTCTCCCCGTCCACATTGTTGTGCGTGTTGAACAGGTACACTCTCAAAATTTTCCCTCTTTTCTCGTGCGGTGCCAGCGGGTCTCCGCATTCGATCATCTCCGCTCGTTTTCGCGACAGCGCGCACTCCACGCGACGCTCGCAGTCCGCCGTCGCGTTCGCGATCGACGACTGCCGAATCGTCGGCGGGACGTGCGGATTCCGGAATCGTTTCCGGTACGAGTCGAACACGCGACGCTCGTATTGAAGCTGCTGCTGCGCCAGTTGACGCTGCTGACGAAGCTTCACCTTGGAGACGTTTTGCGACGGCATGACGATGATACCACCACTACTACTACTACTACCAGGGTTCGTTGGTATCTCAAGCGCGTTAGAAAGAGAGAGAGAGAGAGAGAGAAAAAGAGAGAGGATTTGAAGAGAAATATTTTCCTTTTTTTTCCTCGAGAGAGAGAGAGAGAAAGAGAGAGAGACAAAGAGAAAGAGGGTTTAGTGTTTTGGTATTTAGGGTTTAGGTAAGTATAGAGGTAATTATAAAGTCTTTTGTCTGCTCCCACAAGAAGAACTCTTGCCTCAGAACGCTCTTGCCACTTTGCACAACAACAACACGCACATCCGAGAGAGAAGACCTTTTTCTCGCCCCCCCCCCTCAAAGAAGAAAAAACGAAACAGTAGTTTTATCACGCGCGTTTTTAGCATATACAGGTCGTCGAACGACGAGAGGAAAAAAAGCCTGCTTGTGCTGTGAGAAAAAGTATATACATCATCATCGGGGTGCATTGGAGAGAGGAATTGGAGAGACATCATCGCGATTTTGTGTGAGAATCCAATATCTTTCGGTCATCGCATATCATCGTCATGAACGCCCTGTTCGCCGAACCGGGCGACCCGCGAAACGCGCTGGAACACATCGAGGAACGATTGTCGCACGGAAGGACGACGTGCTGCCAATGGTGCGAGAAGAGACAGAGGCTTTCTAGACGACGCGTTTTTGTTGGTGTTTTTCTTTCTTTTCCCTAACAACGTCTTTCTTTCTCTCTCTCATTGACCGCACTCGGATGACGACGACGACGACAGGAATCGGCGCGGAAACATTCTCGCCGCCGGGACGACGAAAGGGACGATCGTTCTGTGGTGCTTCGATACGAGAAGCGTGATCAGAGAGTTCACGTCGGACGAACGCGCGGAGAGTCACAATAATGCGCGCCACAATTTCGAACAACAGGACGACCACATTACGCTGCCAAACAACACCGCCGGGGCGGCGGAGAAGGAGGAGGAAACGGAGGCGACGACGACGACGACGACAAAATCGTCCGCGTCCTCGATCCGATGCCTGTCCTGGAGAAGAGATAACAGGAAAATAGCCGCCGGGTCCTCGGACGGACACGTATTAATTTGGGACGTGCTCACCGGCGAGTTAGAAACTCGGTTTACGAACGTCGGGACGCTCAGTCACGTCGAGTTTACGAAGGATTTCAAAGCTTTGTTGTTGTCGCCGTCCGGGTTTAAAGCGCCAATGTTTCGCGCGATATCGAAGAGGAGTGGATTCATGTGGCCGGATACTATCGTACCGTTGCCATACGGGTCGACGGATGAAGCGGACGTGCACGGATGTCCAGCTATACTCACGAAGAGCGGGAATTATTGCATATACGCGACGACGCGCGGCGGATTGTGCGTGGCGAGATTGAAAGAGGAAGGGGAAGGCACGCAGATGAGAAGAGGTTGGACGTTGGTGCAAACGATCGACCTGGTGGCAAATGATGCGAAAATGGTGAAACGATTGGAGTTGTCCAGAGATGGGAGGACGTTATTGGTGGTATCGTTTTCAAAAGGTATCGTCGCATACGACGTGACGGGAGACGTGGAGGATAAAAATCGCGAGAAGAATGAATCTCTTCAAGAAGAAAATCTTAAGAATGACAGAAACACGACCGTGCTAACGAACAGGCGTCTGTTTGAGAACGAACACAGTCAATCGGCCTGGGAATCGGCCTGCGTGGCTTTCGATAATCAATTTGTCTACGCCACCTCCTCGTTGGCGTCGCACGAGGTGCACTGTTGGGATTTGAAGACGTTGGAGTTGACGAGAGTTTTAGAAGGACCGAACGAGGCAAAGGGGTTGGTTCGATCGTGTTACCATCCAAAAAGACCTTTAATGATTGGCGTTGGTGCGAATGGGATCATGTACGTGTGGGCAAAAGTGTACGAAGAATCTTGGACGGCCTTTCAACCGGATTTTCAAGAATTGAAGGAAAATCGAGAATACGTCGAACGCGAGGACGAGTTTGATATCAAAGACGATGACGAAGACGACGAGACTAAGGCAAAAAAGAAAAAAGAAAGAAAATCGAATGTGGTCTATCTCGACGACGCTTCGAGTTTAACCTTTGCGGATTTAAAGTTGTGGGATACAGATTTATCGGCCTATTGGACGGATGCGGACGAGGACGTCTTGCACTATTTGCCGGTGGAGGTTATCGTCGATTATGAGGTGCAAGCGCAAATGGAGGAGAAGAAGAAAAAGTGGGAAAGAAAGCAAGCATTGAAAGCGGAGAGGAAGAAGAAAGAAGAAGAAGAAGAGAAGGAGAAGAATGGGGAAAAAGAAGGAGACGACACAGATGAGATGATCAAGAAGCAAAAAATGGACGGCAGCGTGGAAGGGGAAGACGCCGCTACGATGGAAACTAGTGTTTCTCCTGAAGATAACGACGACAAAGAGAAAGTACCTGCCGACGACGATCCGATGGAATAGAAAATGTGACTAGAATATTATTATGATGTAGTAGTAGTACCGGTAGCAGTAGTAGTACTGTAGTAGTAATAGTAATAGTAGTAGTAATGAATAATGAATATTTATTTGATTTATGCGCGCACTGTCCATACAAGTAATACACGATGCCTGCTTTCCTCAATTACACCCTCCTCAGTATGTGCCTCCCTCTTCTATCTATCTCTCTTCCTTCTCGTCATGCCTTTCGCGACGATTTTTTCTTTTGGTCACCATTTTCGTTGTTCTTATCGTCCTTCGAGCGCTTCTTGCTCTTCTTCTCTTTCCTCTCCTCATCCGAGAAGGATTTATCAGTATCCTTTTCTTGGGCCGGCTTCGCGTTTATCCCGCTTGTCACGTTTCTCTTCGCACCGCCTTTACCCAACTCAACTGCGTTGACTTGCGCGGCAAATTTCAACGAGCACGACGTCTCTTCGCCCGAGTCTTCGTCTGGACTGACGTTGACGAACATCAAAGTTTTCCCGTCACCGCCTAAGCACTGCGCTAACAAATACGTCAATTTCGAGTTGCGGTATGGGACATGTTTCGCTTTACTGCCGAGCGCGGCAAAGACATCACCTAACGACGATAAGCTCTTATTAATCGCACACGCTTCTTTCAAGCGATCACCACTGGCACCCGATCTGGCCACGCGCTCACTACCGGCCAAATCAACCAGGTTCAAAGCGCCTGATAACGTCGAGCCACTCGCGGAGTGTTCGCCCGAGACGTGTAAAATGAAAATCGTGTGCGAACGAGACGAGTGAGCGTTCATTTGCGTCGCTTCCACCTTACGTGCGGCCGCCGCCTTACGCACTAAGACGTTCGCTTGCTCTACCGATTCGACAATTTCTGTGTTGACCCCAGAAATAGTCGTCGATCCGTTTTCGTGGATGATTTTGTGCGCCTCTGAATGGCCGGCACCGGGCGCGAGCAAATCGCGAATGGTTTCGTTGTAAATCTCGACGTACGACGCCTTCATTTTATACGACCAACCTTTAACTTCGTTTATTTTAGACGCCTCGACGACTTTTTCAACCGCCCTCGGGATGATACCTCGCGAACTGTCGTCTGATCCACCAAGCATTGTGTGCGTTTTACCACTTCCTGTTTGACCGTATGAAAACAAGCACACTTTGTAGCCGTCTAAAGCTGATTGAACTAAGCCAGAAACCTCGCCAAAGACTTCTTCCTGCGTGGACTCTGGGCCAAATGCGCGGTCGAACGAAAACGCGGAGGATTTTTTCGGGCCTAACTGTAAGTTAACGCTCGTCGTATCCGGCAAAGTTTCTACACAAGGCGTTGCGTTGTCGTTGCCGGATGGTCGAACGCGGCAAAAGACGCGCACGTTACCACGTAACTCTTGGATTTGGTTAAACATCTGTCGCCGCAAAGCTTCGGCATCTAACAATTCACCCTCGAGTTCGGCGATTCTTTGCGTCTTTTCTTCGGCGAGCTTTCGAAGATCGTCTGCAGCCATGGCGCCCATTTTGGCATTCTCCATCTCTTTTGCTTGCTCGACGAGCTTTCGCGTCAACGCTGCACCGGCCGAGTTGCCACCTTTTCCGTCGTTTTCTTCTTCCTCTAAGAGAGCTTGCGCTTCTTTCATGGCGTCTAACTCGTTCGTGAGCGATTTTAACTCTTTTTTCGTCTCCTTGAGCTCAACTTTTAAATTTTCAATCTCCGCCGCTTTCTCTGCGTCCAAGGATTTCAACGATTTTTCGAGTTTCTCGACTTCTTTCTGTTCGTTCTCGAGTTGCGCGACGACAGACGCGATTCTTTGCTCGTGACCAAACGTTTCGGATTTCGCTGCTTCGAGCTTTTCTAACGCCGCTTGGATTTCTTCGGCTTTTTCCGCGCCGCCGAGTTCCGCCTCGGCTTTTTGCTTACGCAAAACTTCAATCTTTTCGCCAAGCTCTTTCTCCTTCGCTTCAGCCGCAGTCACTCGTGCGTCCAAGTCGCGACGCTTTTGCTCCGAACGTTCGAGCTTTTGCACCAATTTTTCGCTCATTTTTTGCGCCTCGATTTTGATGGCTTTCTCCGAGCTCTTCTTCTCTCGTTCCAACTGTTCGACCAACTGTTGTTTTTGTTCCGCGATGTGTTCCGCCATGTTTTCCTTTGCCTTCTCCGCTTCGGTCTTAGCAATGCGAAGCTCGTTCGTCAAACGTTCGACATCCGCGTCTAAATCTGTTCGCAACTCCTCCGCGAGCTCTAAAGCCGTCTTCATGTTCTCCAACTCTTGGTTCAATTCTAAAGCGTTCTTCCCACTCTCTTGCGTCGCGTTCATCAAATCCGTCTCCAACGACTTCTTCGCCTCTTCGAGCTTGGATACCTTCTTCTCCATCTTTTCGATTTGCATCGATAACTTCTCTGCGTTTTTTATTTCGACGTTGATTCGCTTCTCGTTTGCAACTCTCGCGGTTTCGATGGACTCTGAGGCTTTGACTCGTTCGGCTTCCATCTTTTCCTCGTATTGCTTGCGCTCTTGCTTGAGCTCCTTTTGAAATTCCTTCTCTTGCGCCTTCAAGTCAGCTCTGCACTTTTCTTGCGCCTCTTGCAGCGTTTGCGACCCGTTCTTCTCGAAGTCTCTTCGCTCGGTTTCTAATCTCGCGAGTTCCGCGCGCGCGCACTTCAATTCACCCATCATTTCACCTTGCTGTTCGATGAGCGATTTCACTTGCGCCTTCGCGTCCGCCAAGTCATCTTCGTACCTCTTGACTTCTTTTTGTGCGTTTGAGAGCTCAAGTTTCGTGGACTTGGACTCGAGTTCGAGTTTTGATTGCAACGCGACGAGTTGTTCGGAGAGCTCTTTGCGCATACTCTCCGCGGTTTTAAACTCCGACTTGGTATCTTTCAACTCGCCTGTCACGCGCTCCACGGACTCTTCCAATTTTTCAATCTTGGACGTTTTCTTATCGCCATCCTTCTCTAACGACGTGATTTTTTTCTCCAGAACCGCTTTCTCCTTCTCCAACTCCGCACAGTTCGTCTTCAAGGACGTCTCCAACTCTACCGATTGCTCTCTCAAAGTTTGCAATTCGGTAATCTCCGCGTTCAACACCTCCAATTTCTTTTCGGTGTGCTTAGAGGACTGATCGAGTTCCTTTTCTTTCTTTTTGAGCTCCTTCTCGGCTTTTTCTAAACTCTCCTCCAACTTGGCATTTTGCTCCGTCAACGCTGCGTTGGTCGCGCCGCTCGATTCGCTCAATTTTGCGATTTCCTTCTCCGCAACGTCTAATTTCACCATCGCCGCATCTTTTTCTGCGGTTAATTCTCTCGCCAACTGATCTGATGTCACTTTGGCCGCCTCCGCGTTGGCCATCTTGGCCTCAAAGTCTGCCTCTTGCTTCTTCAACTGCCCTTCTAACGTCTTCGATTGACTCGCGAACGCTTTTTCCTTCTCTTTATTCTCCGCCTTCAACGCCGCCAGCTGCTTCTCCAACTCGATGTTTTCATTCTTCAACTTCAACGCTTGCTCGCTATCTTTTTCTGAGTTCTTTTCAAAACCCTTGAGCTTCTTTTCCGCTTGGTCCAACAGTTTCTGCTTTTGTTGCAACTGGACACTTTGCTCGACCAACTCGTTCCTCAACGTCTCATTCTCTTGTTGCTTGAGCTCTTCGTTTTGAGAAAAGTTTGATATCATTTTTGTCTCTCTCGCGTTAAACTCCGCCTTGGCGCTTTTCAATTTTTGTTCCGCCAACTTCGCTTCGTTCCTCGCGCTTTGTACTTGTGCCGCGGCTTTCATGCTGTGTTCTTGCAACATCGAGACGGTTTCTTGAAATCCTTTCGTCGCTCTCACCGTATCTTCCACCAATCGGTCTTTCTTCCTCATCACTTCCGGTAGAATCTTCTTGAAATCTGAAATCGCGTTGTTTCTTTCTTTAACTAAGTTTTTGAAATCGTGAGACGGCGCTATTGATTTCCAGTTCAACGAGTGACTGATTTCTTCCTCCACCGCGCTATCGAAATGCTTCGCCGCGAGCGCTTCGATATTGATCTCCGGCACCTCAATTTTCGGTAAGTCCAGAGCTGCGGTCGTCGCTGGCGAATGCGTATTTTCCCCCACGAGTCCTCCCATCTCACCCGTAGTAGCCGTGGTCGTCGCGTTGTTCGCATCGATATTCATCGTATCCATCCCGCCGACGTTGCCTCCTCCAAAGTTCATCGTCGTATCGTTGCCCATCGCGAGCAAAGACGAAGGCGCCGACGCGCCGTTGTTGTTCGTTTCTGTGGCAACACCAACATTCCCCGTCGTCGTCGTCGTCGTCGTCGTCGTCGCCTCCACGCTGCCACCGTTCTCTTTCTCCTTATTCTTCGACACTTTGCTCTTCGTCGCTTCCAATCTCGCTTTCAACGCGTCCAAAGATTTTGGATTTTTCGGCGGTTTCGAGCTCTTCTTCTCATGGTTCCCCTTTTTCTCGTTGTGGACATCTTCGTCTTTGACATCTTCGTCTTTCTCGATACCCAAAATCGGTTCGTCGTCTTCTTCGTCTTCTTCTTCTTCTTCTTCCATCTCTTTTTCTTTTCCTTCCGAGCGTCTCTTCGTCGCCGCGCGTCTTTTGGGTCTCGATGTTACCGCCTTTTCTTTTGCATTTTCCTTCCCCTCGACGACACCATTCGTGTCCATGGATTCTTCCAAAGGAGGATTCAACACAGACGACGACGCCCGTTTCGTCGGCATCTTCTTTTTCTCTCTGTTGTTGTCGTCGTCGTCGTCGTTCCTCTTTATGCTCTCCTTCTCCTCGAAAGACAAAGTCGAGAAAAGGAAGAGAGAGAGACTGTTGTTGGCTTTTTAGTACACCCACGCGTGTGTTTCGATATGCGTCTCTTTTTATCTCTCGACGCTTTTTTTTGGTGCCTTCTTTTTGTGTTTGAAAATACGTCGACCTTTTTTTTTTGATGTGATACCCTAAACCCTAAAAAAGGAACACGAGATACAAAAAGCTCTTTGAAAAATATCTCGAAAAGTGATGACTCGGACGCGACTCGAAGACGACAAAGAACGCGCCGCTTTGAGAGAAGAAGAATAATGGGGGCTGGAGGCCAATTGACGACGACGACGACGACGACGTCGAAAAGAGGCGAGAGGAATAACTCGTTCGAGATGATGAACGATGCGCACGTCGACGACACGGTGTTTATCGTCGGCGCGTACACGCGGTGCGAACTGCTCGCGCA
>MDSV01241212.1_pt1 | contig 10211 bp, 4 predicted proteins | sample 810851 | NCBI WGS metagenome assembly MDSV01 (sample SAMN05326640, study PRJNA326480) | marine metagenome | isolation source: seawater | place: Atlantic Ocean: North East | collected 2012
GCTAGATTTGCTTGTACATAACCATTATTTGATGAATCTCCTGCTATTATGTTAACAGTAGAGTTTATGTTGCCCGTGGCGGCAAGTGCCCCTGTTTTGACAAGTCCATCTTGTCTTAAACCTAGTAATTGAACAAAATCTCCAGCGCCTTTTCTTACTTCAAAACTAAATGTATCTAGTGAATTATTTGATGTGTCTACAGTTTTAATTCTTTGCCAATAACTGCCATTCAAAGACTGTATAATAAAGTTTCCACCAAGCTCTAATTCAGTACAATCAAGTGCATCAATAGTTGAAGTAGTTATATGTACTTGTCCTGAAGTTGAACTAAAACCATTAGGTCTTAAATAAACACTGCCGCCACCGCCTGAGCTAGATAAAGTTGCACTAGAATCAGAAGAAGTAAAGTGTGTATCTGCTGTTACTGTTCCTGAAGTTGTTATAGCACCACTAGAGATAGTTCCACCAAATATTGCATTTCCTGTAGTTGAAAATATTATTGCGTTTGCTGCTGAAGAGCCTGATTTTAGTGTAAGACCTCCTAATACATTACTTAGTCTACCGTATTCGGTACCGCCGTCTTTAAGTATTACGTCTCCACCATCTGCATCGAGAGTAATATCTCCTACTGAATCAATAACAAAGTCCCCAGTAGCATTGTTTATTTCCCCGCCAGCACCGTTATGGAAGATTTGCATGTCATTGTCTGCACCAAACTGTAACTGAGCTGAATCTGAATTTAGATCTACGCTTGTATTAAAAGTAAAGACTGAGTTGTTTGAAGTCCAATATGAAGTTCCACCACTATTCTTGAAAGATATTGAGTTTGTGCCTGCTTGGAAATAATGGTCATTATAATCAAAAGTTAATTTATCATTTGTTATAAAATCTCTATCAGAGCCAATAACTACACTTGAGCCTATATAGTACCCATTATCTGCACGAATGTACCCATTATCTACTATGTAGTTATTATTCGTATCCCAGTAAGCTGCAATATTATTATATCCGCCACTACGGTTTGAATCTTGTAAAACATATAATATAGCGTCATTATGCCCTATATGCCAAGCATTAGTTCCTACGTCGTCTTTGAAATATATTCCAGGATTTGTACCTAATACATCGATTCCGCGAAAATCAGTTTCGTTGCTTGTAACGGTAAGTCCTTTCTTTACCTTAAAATTATGATCTGTTGCCATTTGGTTTCACTCTCCACCTTATGTTGTTATGCTGTGGCATACTACTTTAAATGCCATTGTGTCCGTAGTAGCGGGTGTAGCGAGAAGTCTGACGTTTCCACTATTTATGTCTGCGTCAAATGTCGCTTCTTTCGCGCTTCCTGTATGAATTTCTCCGAATTCTGTTATATTTGCTGTAGTACCATCATGAATAAGTAGTAGTTCTGTTGTATGATAAGTACTATCTGTACTGTTTGTTACCTGTACGGTAAATCTTGCGGAACGGAATGTCGCTGCCGCAAATGAATGTATTGCAATCTGTGTTGTTGCACTGCTTGCTGTTGATGTTGTATCTACTCCGTATTCTTCTACTTGAAGTTTTGCTGCTGGAGCAGTGCTTCCAATACCAACGTTGCCATTGCTATGAATACGCATTTTTTCTGCGGAATTAGATTGTGTAAAAGTAATAGGAGCAGTATCACTAGTTGCAAACCCAAGTGTGCCACCTGATGTTGTCTTATATAAACTTCTAATTCCATCCGCAGCATTTATTCGGAAACCATTTAGATAAGAGTAACCTTCTACATATAATGCCCAAGGTTCATTTCCATTCCAGCTACCATTTTGTTTGACGTGTAGCATAGCATCAGCGCCAGAACCAGAACCATCACTAGTTCCTGATATATGAACCTTAGAAGTTGGAGTAGTCGTTCCGATTCCAACGTTTCCGTTTGACTTCTTAATACTAACGACATCACTTGTTGTGCCATAAGAATAGACCCCTAAATAGTCATCATCATGGCGATATCTAAACTGCATATCGTTTGTACCATCCGTTTGAAAATCAATACCCGGATCAGTATCTGTACCGTTTAATCTAAGTACCGCCTGACCTTTTAGTTCTAGTTGTCTACCTGGCGAAGTTGTACCGATACCAACATTTCCCGTGTTTGTAATACGAATACGTTCAGCATCCGCTGTAAAGAATGAAAGAGCATTTGTATTTGCTGGCATTCCTATTTGGGAACCGGCTTGTGTATTTCTAAATTCTATTTGTGCTAATCCACTCGTACTAGCTGTTTGAATATTTAATAAATGATTTAAACCTAGAGTAGCTCCAATTCTGACCTTACCTGAAGAGTCTATACGCATTCTCTCAGTTCCCGAAGTTTGGAAAACCATGTTTCCAGCTTCTCTGTTAGTTAAATAAATATCTGAACCAATAGCAGAAAAACTTGTACCATCACTAGCTGTAGCACCAGTTGTATCGTTTGTTAAATGTAAATCTGTAAAGTTAGATGCGTGGACATGAAGATTTCTTGCTGGAGAAGTTGTTCCTATACCAACGTTGCCTGCTGTAAAGAATACTTCAGTTCCTCCTCTTGACATTCCGATACGTTTTGAATATCCACCAGTAGGATCCACATTGTCATTCATTCCAATATAACCAATATTAGAATTACCATCATACTCTACAGTCATACCGTAAGTATCGGCTTCTCCTAAGAATAATCTTGCGTCTTTTTCAGTATTATAGTTACCACCAATGATTCTTACAAGAGCATCATCACTATTTGAATTTGCTACAAACTTAGCTAATGTGGCTCCTGGTCCGTGTACAGCTAGTTTTGCTAAAGGATTTGATGTTCCGATACCAATTCTATCATTACCACCATCTAAGAAAAACATATTTGCGTCATTATTTGACTCAATAGTGAAATCCATGTCAATACCAGTATCATTTACTCTTATGCCAGTATTACCAACTTCAAATCTTTCTACGCCTCCAGTAACAACTCTCCACAAATCATTGCTATGGAAACCGAAGAATGTGTCTGAATCTCCTGAATGTACTATAGATGCTGGAATAATTATTTCATTATTAAAAATGGCTGATTGAACCGTGTTCAATGTTAAAGCTGCAGAGTTGCCACCATATAATACTGTAGTCTGATCACTAGCAGCATGGAAGTGAGTTGCACCACCAGCTATAAGTTTCATATTATTATTTGCAGTAAACTCTAAACGAGTATCTGTATCTCCGAGATGACCTATTTGAGAACCAACATAAATATTTGTAGCTTCTACATTACCGTTAACATCAACTGTATGAGAAAAGTCAAACTGGTCATTTGATGCGTCCCAGAGTATTGTTGCATCATTACTTGCATCAACAGCATCTTGTATTGTTATACCTGCCCCATTTGCAGAACCAGAAGTATCTCCTGAACCTTTATTCAGAGTTATATTCTTATCTTCTACATCAAGAGTAGCAGTGTTAAGTGTTGTTGTGCTGCCGTTAACTGTTAGGTTACCTGTAATTGTTGCGTTACCTGCTACAGATAATCCTGTGCCGTTGATTAAATCTAAATTATTTGCACTTAATCTTGCGTTTATATTATTTGATCCAGCTTTCTTAACTGTAAATTCAATAGCACCATCTTCCGTGCCATCACTTACATCTGCGGCTTTTGCTGTGATTTTTGCAAAGATTGTATCTTGGTCAGCATCATTTTCACCTCTGAATTTAAGCTGTCCTAAATAGTCTGCATCTGCAGGTGAAGCTGAATCTCTATTGAAATCAATTACTGGCCCTGCAGCACCAGTCGCATCACTTGATGAAAGTATAATACCGTCTGCAGCTGTAGATAGTTTGGCTGAACCTTGATATCTTAAATGAGTAGCGTTTGCATCTGCTGATAATGCTGTTGTTCCACCAGTAACTAATGAAAAAGTATCAGCAGCGTCAAATCCTAAGAATGTGTTTGAATCGCCATTGTGTGATATATAGTCATTAATAGAAATTTGTGGTGAATCTAAATTACCAGTAATCTCAACACCAGTTGATGTAGTTTCTAATTTAGTACTATCATTATGACGTAGTTGTACTGCACCATCAGCTATCATTCTAACGCCCTTCTTAGAGCCATTACCTAAAACTACTTCAGAACCTCTAATTAATAAACTACCTGTACCGCCATCATCTATATAACTATTTGAGCCATTGTGATAAATTTGTAAATCTTCACTTGTTCCAAATGCTGCAACTACATTATCACTATGTCTACTACTTCTACTAAATACTGTTCTGTCTGCACCACCATCTACTCTAAAGTATTCAGTATCTCCGCCAGAACCATCATCACCTTGAAAGAGTATATCTCCATCATTAGTCTGATTTCTTATATATAAATCACCAGTCTGATTAGTTATTAGAGAGTGTGAGCCATTGTGATATAGTTGTAAATCATTACCTGCACCAAAATAAACTGCTTTAGAATCTTCTAAATGAACATCCCCTGTAAACTTGGCTTTGCCATCTGATTCTAGTCTAAATCTTTCTGTTGGAGTGATTGCTGTAGTAGAGCCTCCAGTAGTTTGTGAATTTACATAGAATATCATGGCTCCAGAATTGCCAAATAGAATCTGTGATGAGCCTCCATAATTACCTTGTGTGTAAACATAGGCAGAACCAGTAGTTGTTATATTTGTATTAAAAGCTAATCTATGTGATCTTGCTCCTGCGTTACATAATTCAAAGAATTGTAATTGTCTATCATTATTACTACCATTATCGTCCATTCTTAGTGCTTCTGAGACACCATATGTACCAGCAGGGCTTGTGTTTATTACTAAAGTAGTACCATCAAACGTAAGATTTGCTTCCGCATTAATAGTAGTTGAACCTTGTGCTGTAATTACTCTATTATCGGCCATGTTTGAAACGCCAGTAATTGTACCACTACCACCCGAAACACTAGCAAAAGTCAAGTTACCGGAGCCATCTGTCTGTAGTACTTGGTTTGCGCTTCCGTCTGCGGTTGGGAATGTGTATGCTGAATTTAATGTGAGCGCTCCTGTTGAAGAAAGTTCAGCTTTTGTTGCATTTCCTGCTCTAAATATCAGTTTGTCCGCACTATTGTCATAACGAATACCTCCATCGGCAGGAGTTCCGCTGCTTCCCATATTGAACCCTGCTACACTAGAATTACCTGCAACTACTGAAGCAATTGTATCTCCAGAGCCAACTACTTGAAAATTGTAACCTGGCGAAGTAGTTCCAATACCAAGATAACCGCCATTTGTCAACCGCATTCCTTCTACAGAAGCAGAACCATTATAGTAACCAAATTGAATACCACCATCACCATGAAGTCTTGCTGATGTACCAGTTTTATAAAGTCGTACATTACTATTATTAACCCAAACAGTAGATGGCATAACGATAGCATCACTGTTTGTTTCTATAATTGGACCATAACTAACAGCATATCCAGATTTTTCTCCAACCTTAAAGGATTTTCCATTATCATGTACTTCAAATTTCTTGGATGGCGAAGTGGTACCAATACCAACATTACCATCAGGTGCTATTCTTAAATGTTCACTATCTGTTTCACCAAATACGATTGGGTCTCCAACAGTTGACCTAAATTGGAAAGCACCGCCATTGTAATTAATATAACCTCTATCAGAGTTTGCACTTCTTTCTACAACCAATCCTTGTGCTACGCTGTTATCTACAGAAGTTTTTATATGTAAATTTGAAGCTGGCGAAGTTGTGCCTATTCCGACATTACCGTTTGCTATTATTCTAACTTTCTCGGTATTATTAACCTGGAATCTCATATAGTTATCAGTATGGTCATAACCTATCTGACCTATATTCGCATCATCAGTATCACCAAAGTTTAGATAACCAAATCCTGTTGCTGTTTGATTACTTTGAAAGGCTGCTGCATTTGCGACACCTGAAAGGTGAAGGTCTTTGAATCTTGCGTTAGTTAAACCTAAATCTGTTGCACCATTTGATACAGAACCATTAGCAATTACTGGATGTATAGCATCGGCACCATCTTGAAATCTAAGACCAGTAATACCAGTTTGAATTATTAAATCACCACCAAAACTTCTGATATTTCCAACTGAAGCTGTATCCTTTTGAAAGTTTAAAATTACGCCATCGGATGATAAACGATTAAGGTCTAATACAGTACCAGCAATAGTAAACGCACCATTACCGCCTGCGTATGCACGAAATCCAGCAGATGAATTACCTGCGCTTGTTGTACCCACCAACAGATTACCTGATGAGTCTATTCTCATTCTTTCACTACCACTATACAAAATAATATCTTGACCTTCTCTATTTTCAATATAAAAATCTTTTGTATTACCATCTATTGATAATTCAGCACCATCTGTGGCTGATTGACCTGTAGTAGTATTTGTTAATCTTATTCGTGGTGAGCCTGTATTACCTGAACCACCTGTTGTTGCATGAACAACAAACCCAGTTCCTGAATGAACAGTTGGTGAACTTGTGCCTATGCCAACGTTTCCACTATTATCAATTACAAGTTTTCTACTAACATTTTCATCAGCAATCATAAATAAATGGTCTGCAGCTGAGTCATGGCCTATTAAACAACCATAAGAACCACTATTGGAATCTTGTAAATCAATCCATACTTGAGCATCACTTGATTCGAATTCAGCTACAACATTAGTACCACTTGGTTGATAAACATGAAGTTGTCTGACAGGGTTATTAGTTCCAATACCTACTGAACCTGGTTGAGTTATAATCATTCTGTCTGTTGATGTTGTTTGGAATTTTAAAGCGCCATAAGAAGAATCAGCATTAAATAAAAATCCTGCACCAGATGCACCTCCAGTTTGATAACTTTGTATTTTTAATCTTCTACCTGTATGACCACCAGTAATTATTACTGCAGGAGAGGTGTCTGATCCATTAGCAACGTGTAATTTTGTTTCTGGTGCAGTAGTACCAATACCAACACGACCGTTGGAAGTATCTATATGAAGAATATCATTGTCTGCGACTGCGACAATATCGTTGTTACCTTTTTTGATGTATACGGCACCATCAGCTGTATTAACTGCTATTTCGCCAAGTGCTAAATCCGAACTATCAGGTACATTACCTGCTACGCTCGAACGCTTTAATAAAACTGTTTGTGCCATATGTATGAATTCCTTTGTTGCCTATATAGGCGGAATAGGGGAACTTTAATTAAAAAGTTCCTCCGTCAATTGTTGTTGTCCATGAAGCCGATCCTGATGTTCCCATTGTTAAGAAAGCACCATTTGAACCTGGTTTTGCTAATCTTGTGTAACCACCGTTTGAAGCTGCTCCAATAAGTAAATCACCTACTGCGGTTTGAGTAATACCTTTAATTCTAAGAGTGTCTCCACTTACTTCGAGTGTTTTGTTATCATCATTTACATTGATTGTATTTCCAGACTTACTTAAAGCATCTCCTGCTATAATCTGTCCAGCACCTGAGAATTGTACAACAGGCATTGCTGTAGTACCAAAGTTAGAAGGAGTTCCATCGTGTGTAAAGACAAATCCGTTGTCTCCATTTATTGTACCTTCTTCAACGAATACGAATGTACCACCAGTTAGCTCTGCGGCTACGTTTGCATCAGCTGACCTGGCTGGAGAAGTTCCAACTACATAAATACCGTTTTCTCCTGCTGAACTTTGATCTTTAACAAGTACTCTATCTCCATTAACAAGAGTTACTCCATCAAGTGTATCGTCTGCATTTAAAGCAGTTGCAATAGTAATATTTGCTGTTGTAGCTACTCTTACTGAATCTTTAATATCGAGTGCTTGTTTTACTGCATCAACATATGCTTTTGTAGCTGCGTGTTGTGCTTGTGTTGGGTCTGCAACATTTACTATGTTAGCACTATTTGCATCAATTGACCCTGAGCCATTTGGATTTAATGAAATGTTTCCATTTGTGTTTGTACTTGATAACTCGTTACCGTTTAAAGTTAAGTTATCCGCACTTACAGCTCCACCAGTAATTGCTCCTGAAGCTGTTATAGTTGATAACCCTGCTAAAGAAGATGCTGTAGCACCTAGATTTACTGTAGTACTACCTAGAGTAACACTTGAATTGTCTATTTGTGAGTTTGAAATTGAAGCAATAGTTACTGCACCACTTGAAACTGAGAAATCGTTTGAGTTAAATGATGCAACACCTTTGTTTGATGTTGTTGCATCTTCTCCACTTACTGTCGCTGTACCACTTGAGTATGATACATCAATACCTTCGCCAGCTGCAACAATAACCACACCTTTATTAGTTGCAGAAGAATCTTCTCCAGCAATTGTGATTGTATTGTCTGATACAGTAGTGTCAATACCTGAGCCACCAGCAAATGTTAATGTTTCACCAGTAGTGTAAGTATCATTACTACCACTGTCTGCGGCTAATGTGATTGTTGAAGCTACTGTTGCAAAACTTAATTGTCCAGAACCATCTGTTTGTAAGAATTGGTTAGCTGAACCGTCTGCTTGTGGGTATGAAAGTCCGTCTAAAACGACTGAACCTGTTCCATTTGGAGTAAGTGTAATATCTCCATTTGTGTTTTCTGAGGTAATTGTATTACCATCAACTTTAATATTATCTACATATAGTACTGACCATGGAGTGCTTGAAGAACCAAGAGGAGCTGAGCTTCCTGTTGGTGTAAGACCCACGTTGCCAGAAGCTAATAACCAGTTTGTTCCTGCTGATTTAAATACAAGTAAATCATCAATACTTGCTGAAATAGAGGTATCTGCGTCAGCATCAAAAATAAGTTCTTTAGCATTTAAATCAACGTTTTGATTAAATACGATTTTTTCTGCTGAGTTTGTAGTGTCTATTGTTAAGTAGTTATTTGAGCCTTCTACAATTGTAAGAGCTGTTGCTGAGTTATCTACAACTTTCAGCTCCATTGTTCCACCTGTTCCGAAATCAATACTTCCAGTTGCAGGGTCAATAATTAAATTACCTGAACCTGTAGATATTGTATTTCCATTTATTTGTATATTATCAACTAGAAGATTATCAATCTTGCTATTTGAGTCTGTGATAATTGCAGAACTTGCTGTAAGTGTACCAGCTGTATGATCGAGCATCTCGACATAGATCTGTCCCCCGATTACATCAAAAGTACCTCCATCTCCAATAAATAGTTTATTTGAGTTATAGGAATAACCTAACTCACCTTTAGCGAGACTGGAGCCTGGGGTGGCCGTACTATCACTTCTTTTAATTTTTATAACTTGTGCCATTTTTTAGTCCTTAAAAACCACCTCCATCGAGGTTGTCCATTGTACCTGTTGCCGATGCAAGGGGTACGAATTCAAAATTACTTGGAGAAGTTTCTCTATATACCATTAACTGATCATCATTAGTATCGTACCATAGGTCACCTTCTTCCAAGGTACTTCCTGTTGGAGCAGTATCGCTCCTAAAGAATTGGTCGGCTAATACTCCGAGAGCATTTGCCACAGTGCCAGCAGGAATTATATTCCCAATAGCATCTACATTAATTTGGTCTGCGTTTGCAGCGATTAAATCCAGGCTTGTAGTAACCTGTATAGGATTGTCACTTTGATTTAAAATTACAGAATTATTTGTTTCATTTACTGTAACATAAGTAGGTGTTTCACTTACTGTAATTGTAATTGCCATTATCGTGTTACTTCAGGAGTTACTGTTATTTTTCCTTCCATGAGACGTGTAACTCCGCTTGAGCTTGACTCTATTTCTAAATCATAAACATACATTCCTTCTTCAACGGCTGCTGTTAGTGTATCAGTCGCTGAAAGTTGAATCTTGCCTTGTGCGGCATTAGATACGGAGGCTGTAAAGGTAAGAGCAATAGTCGAAGAGTCATGCGTTGAGCGCATCTGCATACGAGGAGTATACCCCGTTAAATTCATTGCAGACCCACTGTCCTGGACTGTTATCTCCCGACTGAATGTAGTTCCCTGCTCTAATGTAAAATCATACTTTCCAGCTGCCATTTCTTATTTTCTCCATTGTCTAATTATACCAAAAATTTATACCTAATGTCAAGGATTAAATTTTGAAGGTAGTAACGATTCTTCAATCGTTGGGGTTATTTGTCTTTTTTAAGTTCTTTTATTTCTTCTTTTAGTTCTTTTACCGCTTCTATTAGTAAAGCTGTGAGTTTCTGATAGTTTACTGCTTTAAA
>MDSV01186166.1_pt1 | contig 10210 bp, 5 predicted proteins | sample 810851 | NCBI WGS metagenome assembly MDSV01 (sample SAMN05326640, study PRJNA326480) | marine metagenome | isolation source: seawater | place: Atlantic Ocean: North East | collected 2012
TATCAGTGGATGCTGAGGGAGTTAGGTTATCCTGTATCTACGCGCGGCTTCTTTGTTTATGAAAATGGTGACAATTCTGCACCTTCGCTACTAAACGGAGTTAATGATGAAAGTCCACGGGGTATTCCACTCAAGAAGCCTCTAGTTATTGAAATCGATACTGGTGAAGATAACGTAATTGTTGAGGGTGAGAGGATAAACTATGAATGGGTCGACGAATTAGTTTCGAAAGCAGAAAATTTCCTTCAGATGCATGAATCACCTGAGTCGAGAGAATTTTGTGAGCATTGTGCATATGTAGATGCGGCATCAAATTCTTAGGCACGACTCATATTAATCTTTTTTTACAATCTTTTACTCAGTTTAAATGTAGTTAATTACTATAGATATTGAAGCAGTAATTAATTTAATATTACTAATTTGGTGATTAAATGGTGAGAAATTTTTTAAATTCAAACGAATGGTCTCTAATTTTGATTAGATCAGGAGGGTATAGGATTGATAATGAATTAAATGATTCTTTATTCTTGTATGGCCGAACACCCAAAGAAATTTTACGATGTCAAAAAAATAATTTAAAATCTAGACTGCCAAGTGCATTAATTTATTTGCTTAAAAAAGCTAATTTAACTGAATTGGCATTAGAAACAGGTTTTATTATTGACATATCAAAAAAAAATAATAATATGAATATTGGAGGAAAATGGCAAAAATTCGAGCAGATTATTTTATCCTCCAAAGATCGTTCTGTCGAGCCAGATATTGCCCAATGTATTTGGGGTGTTTACTCCGCAGATAAAGGAGATAGATGCTTTGAGATGATTGAAATCACCCCTGGTAAATTGCCATCTAATGTTTGGATTAAGGTTAGGCCATTAGATGAGCAAACTCTAGCATGGATTATTTCTCAAAATAATTTGTTATCTGATGACGACAAAGAGCAAAAAAAATTGGATGACTTCTTTGATTTTAACTTACCAGAGTTGGATAGGTCGTTTCTTACCCTACCGGGTCCACCTTGTTAGAGGATTTTCTCGTTATTAAATAAAATTTACATACTTTATATATTATTAAAGACTATTATACTTATATGTCTTCACTGACCTTGATGGAATCTTGCAACCATTGCGGCTCTTCGGAGACGGAGTTATATGATGGTTGGAGGCTTGAATGTAAAAATTGTGGGGTAGAGATCGAATATATACCGACCCAAGTTGCTCAAGTTTATACCGATAAAGACTATCATGTCACTTCCGAGGGCAAGGGTTCAGAAATTTATTATTTATTACAACGCCAGAGGAAACATGAAAATAGAAAGTCTCCAGCTCACCATGAGGGTTTAAATTTCATCAGAGAGTATCCCAATTCAGCACCAGGATTAATTGAACAATCTCTAATATTTTTTAACAAAGGTGTGAAGTCACAAAGTAAAGAACTTAGACTTTCTAATCAGGATAGTAAGATGTTCATGCCTTCAGGGAAATCTAATTCTTCCTTATTTGCTGCCTTTGCATCAATATTATATGCGCACCGATTTATATCCGGGAATTGGAATGAGAATTTGAATTTTTATGCAAATCATATCAAGTCTAATCACCAACCAAAAAGGAATGGTAAAGAAATGAAACTCTCATCTATTAAGAGAGATTTACGTTCATCATACTCAAAACTCAAAAATCTGGTCCCTCCACCGAGGGCTAGGGCAAAGTCATTTTCAAATAAATCCAAAGATCTCAAGAATGAAATAAATTTTGTATTAACTAAATTTAATGATGAAATTAAAATACCTCGCGAATCTCTATTCGTTCTCGAGAAATTAGAACAAGAATTAGTCTCTGGGAATTATAATGATCAATTAGAACATAAGATTCCCAACTCTGGATTGGACCTTGTTGCAGCAGAAATATTATGGCTTTCATTAAATTTGTCAAATAAATTCTCCAGAGATAAACTTTCTAAAATATTATTCAATACGATTCGAAGAACTTCGGACAAAAAAGGTGTTGTAAAAGAAATAATTTCTATTGTAAATATGGAGAAAGATTTTTTCAAAAAATAGGTGATATAAATGAGTGATGATATAAATGAAGAATATGACTACACAGAGCTTCGTGCAGACGTGATGGGTTTTGGCCCGGAAATGGCAGAAAAAATGACTAATTTTACAAAAAAAGAAAATTCTAGAATTAAAAGGTATCGGAAAATACAGACTTCCATGGATAAATCATCCGACATCTCAAATGAAGATTTTGTTTCTAATTATAGAGTACACAGAATCGTTTTTGAGAATATCCTTGTTGACGAAGAAAACAAACCTGAGGGGACAGATCGTTCTCTTTCCATCCCTTTTGATGGTAAAATGAGACCTGTATGGGCACCTAACGGATATGGAAAGACATTCGCATTTAAGCTGTTGGCATTAATGCATGAGAATCCATATGATGCTTGGAATCCATTTGGTAACACAAATATCGGTGAATCCTATTGGAAGAGTTTTATTCTTAGATGTGCTAGACATCTTTATCCCTCAGTTAACATGGATGAGGACTCTGAAGAAATTTATCAAGATTCTGCAACCATGTTAAGGAATAGTTTATTGTCAATAGAAGATACATTAGATCTATTGCAAATGCAGCAAGAATCATGGCCAATAGTTCCATTTGTAAGTGTCAAAGTTCGTCTTGTTGGAGAAAAATTAACTTCTTCTGGTGAAAAAATAAAACATGTTATTGATTTATCTATTACACCTGAATGGAATACCTTCATTCGTGCTTCTGAAAAAGGACCTCATGTTTTGGATCAAGGCCAAGGAAATCAAGTACTTGAGATAAGGAAGAAGTTTTGGATCGCTGAATCTTTAGAATCATTGTATTATAAGAATTTTCCCGATGAGGAACTAGAGGCAATTTTACTCAATAAAGAGATCAATCTAGGTAAATCAACGCTCGAACCTACGTTTTTAGAAAACTCATTTAAATTTCCAAAATGTGAAATAATTCCGCCAATGTATACTTCTACAGAATGGCTCCACACTTGTCGCGAATGTGACAATTTTTTGGCCGCAGAAGATATTTCAGATGACGATAAATGTCCCTTTTGTGATCATCAAATCATCTCCTTTGATCCTGATGAATTTCCGATTAGCGACGCATCTGAAATAATCCCATCCATTTTAAACTCATTACGCACGTATCACCATCTGGTTTTAGGAGATAATTCGATAGCGAAGTTAGAAGATTCTAAAAGAATAATTGAGGAAAATAAAGAATATTTTGATAAATTAAATCAGCTTAAGGATATGGATCATAAAGAAAAAGAGATTTTATTGATAGAAACAATGAGGTTATCAGAGAAATATCCCAATTTCGAACCACATGATTTCTTACCAGACGTTTTCGATAATATAGACACTAATCAACGAAATACAGGAGATTTTCAAATTATTTGTACGCTGTTAGATATTATCATTAATGGAACTAATGAAGATCCAGATCCGGATGATTTTTTATGGGATGCTGATTTTAATTGGCATTCGCCAAGATATGGATTAGAAGAATTCAATTCATTTTTCCAACAATCTTCTTTATCTTGGAGGACTTTTGATAGATGTTTTTCAGACTTTACTAATCCTCAATTATCGGCACAAGATGAATCAATAGTTGAAGCCGTAAGAATGTTGGGAGTTTCATATTTTGAAATACCATCTGAGATTAATTATTCATCTAATACTAGCTTAGAAAGGTCCCAATATAAAATGGAGACAATGTTACAATTAATACAACAAGAATACAAAGAAGCAATTTCTCAAATAGCGCAAACAGTCACTTTTGCTTCTTCACCACCACCGAGTGAATTGAACAGAGATATATTACAAGTAATATCTGATAGGGTCGATGGTGGACGTTTGGAGACTATTGACAATTTTTTTGAAGTACTAGGTATCAAATCTAGTCACAAGTTCAGTCAAATACTTAATGAATTAAATCACATATACTCTGATCAAGGTATTTTAGAGTTCGAAGATTCCGGTTTACATTCACCCCAAGGTTCTTGGAACCGTTATGTCGATGATGAACATACACCCCATGAAAAACCATTTTTTATGCCTGATTTAACTGACCCTATTTTTGAATCTGTAGTGACAAAAATCATCAAATTTACTGAAATATATCAGAATATCAATGATACATTGAATAGTAAAAATTCCTCATCTTGGGCCGCCAATTGTAGATTCAAATCCCTCCAAAATCCTCTGGCTTTTAATGATCCATTAAATGATTATGAGATTAAAGAAAAGCACCTATCTTTCGGTCAGAGGTCAGTCATTGTTTCAGAGGTATGTTTAGGATTTGCTATGTTTTTAGATCCTAAGAAAGGTTACCTATATCATAATATTCATGATGAATATCCTCGCATTGCTGATTTACAACTTAACTTTATTATTGACGAACCTGAAATTGGGAGGTCTGAATATTGGGTCAACAAAGTGGCTGAAAGAATAATTTCAACAAATCAATTTCTTGAAGATAACAAGAGTATGATGATAGTATCGCACAGAGAAACTCTTCTCCGAACATTTAATTTAGATAGCAGGTACCATATTATGCAACCAAAAGAATCAGTTTTAGAAGAGGAATGATGATGTCCAAAACTAAGATTATGTTGTTTTTTGAAGATAATATAGATCTAAAAAATAAGAATCCAAAACGTTCTCGTCAAGATAAAAATTTTGTAAATTTAATTAAGAAACAACTTACTCCAGACTATGAAATTTCTAATAATTATGGCAAGATTGGGACGACAGGTTTCTCAGGAGCCCCCTCCTTATATTTTCAAAAAAATAATCCTCTTCGAGGAACGAAATTTCGACCAGATAATGAACTAAAAAATACTAATTCTAGAGATATGTCGGCAGAAATACCGGGTCTAGAAACAGATGTGATTCCATTTTTTGTTATTGATACAGATGGAATAGAAATTAACAACATGTGCGATAAAATCCTACGTTTGGAGGGCGGCGGAATCCAGACAAAACAGCCTACTAAATGGATCTCTGGGAGCGGTGAATTATTGCCTACCCTACTCTCTTCAATAATAGATGGTAGGATCTTATCAAAATGGGGGCTGATTCTTGTCAATCCAAATAAAGAAGGATCTATTTATTCATCTGTAAAAAAAAATGAATCTGATTTTGATAATATTTTATTTGGTAATGCTGCATCTAACGGACAGTATAAGAGTTCAGCCTTAGGGTTCTGTTATTTCAATAAAGATGGCGAACAAATGCGCTTTATAGCAGCCGATCCAATGTTAATAATGTGGGGTGGAGATAAAATCAGGAATCAGATTGGGATTGAATTACAGATTAAAATTAAAGAGATATGGGACAACATTTCAGAAAAAAATCCTGATGTTCTTGTAGATAGTATTTCTGAAGATATATCTGAATATTACAAATTAATTGTAGATACAATTCTAGACGGTAATGAAGCTAGTTCTAAATGGAAAAATGAGAAACTTTACAAAAATGCAGAAGATAGTGTGTTTTCAATATATATTAAGAAAAGAAAAGAAACAAATCCTGATTATCCCGGTAGATTGCCCAAAGAAATATTGGATGAAAGAAATATTTCTAATTTTCAAATTCAATTTTTTGATTTCAGTAAACTAACAATCAATTGAAATTACTCTAGTAGATCCCCTATGGATTTAAACCAATTAACTAGAGATTCTTCAGTGTCTCTATCTCTTTTCCATATATTTTTTAATATTTCCTTATTTGTTTTAATATCTATCTTTTGTAACTCTTTACTTAGTAGAGGATTAATTTTCGGATTATTAAATAGTTTAATTGTACTTATGAGATCAATTATTTCCCAGGGATATTTTTTAATCCATTTTTCAATGACTAATGAATAATTTTCATTAATTTCTACAGGTTTATTAATTAATTCCGAATTATATAAATTTATTAATATAGAATACACCCATTCTCTAGGGCATATATCTATCATTTTCCAGGATTCTTCTGTTTTTTCCTCATTTTGTAAAATCATCCATAGATCTTGCATTAAGGATACTTGCTGATCAATTGAAACTTTTTTGCTAACATCTATTAGGTGCTTAATCTTCCATTCAAGTTTAGGATCCCAGTGAAATTTTTCATTTAATAAGAGATCGACTTCCTCATGTTTTAATTTAAGTAATGGAGACATCTTTCTCGAATAAATAGTTTTGAATTTAACATCTTTTCTATCAAAAATTTTCATTTTAGCAAGTATTTTCTCTCGGGATTTCTTTCTCTGAATATCATCTAATTGGCGTTTTTCCCCATATTCAATTTCACATAAATCGGAAAAAAATGCAAGCCCTTCTCTAATCTCACGCTGTCTATTTTTTCTAATACTCCGCATCAGTATTGTGCTAAAGCTATCTTCAAGACTATATTTTTTCCTAATCTCAAATTCTCCATTATTAAGATAACAAGACAAGATAGTTAAATCCTCAAACATATTTATTATTTCTAACCATGTCTTTAGATAAACATCTTCTAAATCTTCTTTTATGCTATCAATTGTATATTTTGCTTCACCCCACTCATTATCATAAATTTCTTTATCAAATTTCTCTAACATTTGAAATATTTTCTTTTTAAACACATCATTTTTATCCTCGAACGAAATTGCTAAAGATAGAAGTATCTCGTCATTGAGACATTTGAATTGATATTTATTCTCTCCATCTCTAGTTGATAAATAGTTCTCTATATCTGCATAAGTGTCTCTAATTTCTTCTCCTTCATAATGAATTTCTTCAAGCCAAGATGCCTTTTTTGTTTCTTGATTAACTTTAGATCCGTCAGAATTATGACTATAAAGAATAATTTTCTTTAATCCTGCAGACAAGGCATTTTCATCAACTCCACTGTCGTTTCTCAACTTTTTTATCCAATTATTAAATGCATGTTTTCTAATATTACTGCTATTACCATTATCAACTTCAATAAATAAGAAATGGCCATCTTTTGCAGTCCCATTAGGTCTACATTCATTTAAGATTTGCAATAATTCATCATCCTCTAACTTTTCTTCACAATCAACGATTAATACATCCGCATCTCGTAAGATGTTCTTTTTTCGATTTTCTTCTAATTTTTGATTGAATAAAACTAATGAATTTATTTCATTCTTCACATCCCATAAATATCGTAGATACTTTTCAGTGTCATCAACAATAATAATTTTCTTTTTCACTCCAATTTTTCTGTCTATTTGAATTTCTATTCCTATCGGCCCAATGTTTTTAATTTGCTCTATGGATTTTGCAATTTTTAAGTTCATTTCACTACTTAGGCTAGAGGATATAGAAATAGTCCCTACATTATTACTTGACATAGAAATCTCTACATGTCCTATTTTCCCGGAACGTTGTAATTGTCTTAAGTTCAATTCTGGATCTGTTTGACTGAAAATAGAGCCCACCAAGTCTCTTCTTGGAATCCTATCTTCAGATATTATTTTAGCATTAATTCCTTGAGATTCATTCTCTTTTCCGTTTCTAAATTTGTTAGAAAAAAGTAACGCGACATCTCGATTTTTAGTGTTAGAGTATTTGCTATTTTGATTCTGATCACTGATTATTAATGCCAAACTTGTTTTAATCTGAGTATTCTTACTGAATGTGCGTCCTTTTTCCTTCAGTTCCTCCATCAATGACTTTTGTCCAATGATCTCGACCATTTGTTCAGAAAAAGTTTCATTTGTACGGTGAAGAGAATCTTCTATATCGGTAACAGCTTCCTTCATCTGGCTCAATAATTTTTTTAATTTCCTATGAATTGGCATCAAATGCTGATTTATTCTTATTTCATCGTCGAATTTTCTAATTCCAATTAATCTATCTCTCTGATTCTCAATTTGTTTTTTTGTCAAATCATTTATTTTGTCAATTTCTGATTTTATTAATTCTTCTTCTAATGTATCATTGTTTCCATATTTTGTTTTTTTTCTTAAACTTATAATATTATTATGCAGATTGACAATTTCCGGATCAATAACAGGTTTCATGATTTTTTCAATATCTAATATTGTGGATACAATAGCTTCTGAGAAGAAAAATATGGCTCTATCTGCATTAGAAATTTGACTTAATCGTGTATATATGTCTAAAATCTCCTCCAAATAACTAACATTTTCCTTGTTAATTTTGTTTTTCCTTATATCCATAATTCTTGTTTCAATCAATCCAAACTTCCATGCCCCATTCCCTTTTTCATACTGAACTTCAACTTTTTTTCCTAGATGAACCTCTCCCGTTCCTGACTCCTGACTCTTCCAACTTCTATCATTCAGAATTATCGACTTATTACATGATTTCTTAATTAGGTCGATAGTATCCATTCCATCCCCTATGCCTAATCCCAATATTGGTAATACAAATATTTTCGTTGCCTTAAGTCGCGAGTAATTCTTTACAGTTTCATAAATTCCGAATTTTGTATCAAGAATTATTACTGTTTCAATCCCATTTGAATTATTTTTCTCGATCTGCTTCTCTAGATTAAGGAATAATTCGTGGTTAAATTTATTTCCTAATTTCTTCTCCTGATCTAGGTATATCGTGGTTATCGATTTTCCAAAATCCCGATTTAAATTTTTACTTACTACATCTCTGTTGATATATTTGCCTAGTGCCTTTATTGTTTCCCTATCTTCTCCAGAAATTAATATAGAATCGCCTTTTTTTATTTTGAAACTTTCTCCGAAATATACTATATCTCTTTGTATTGAGACTTTATTAAGTCTAGCTCCTTCTATCTTGCTTATTTTTATTGGTAAATCGCCACAGAAGATAACTTCTTCAGATTCTGAATCATCTTCTCCCATATTAAAACCCTAAATAATAATGAGATATTATATCTTTTACTAGATTTTCTTTTTCATCAACATTTTCATTATATTTATTTAGCGCCAATTAAAATATAATATTAGACATCTATTGAAGAAATAGAACTAATTTCTAGTACACCCCAGTTAAGATTTAACTATCGACAGTATATAAAGAATGTAAAAATATACATCTTGTTTAGTCATCTAATCCCGGCAAGAATTTCTGGTCATCATTTTCAATTTCTTTAATAGCGGGCAATTCTGTAGCGATTGTCTTTATAGTTCCCATAAAGTCTGAGAAACCTTCTAACCTAGCGGTAGCTGCCTTTTCTCTAGATCTCCAATGTTTTTCCATAACTCTTCTTTCTTTACCTACGATTTCTAACTCTGCTACATAACTATCATTTACCATACGCATAGCATTGATAAATTCTTGACCGGACATATATTCGTACAATAATTCCATTTTAGTCCCTTTTCCTTCCTGACTTTTTATGGCATTAGCTGCTCGGATTAATCCTGATCTAATTGATGTTGCTAGACCTAATATCTCAGTATAACTACAGACCCAAACATTTTCTTCAATCATATCCATTTTAGTAGACTTTGCACCCTTCGAGACATCAGAAACAATTACTGAAATATGTCCATTAACTCTTACAGTATCTTCTTTGATTTTTGATATCCATCCATTAGACCATTTCTGAGCTCTTTTACCTTCCCAAACAATTACTCCGGCTACCAATGCAGAACCAAATCGAACTTTTTGTATTACGTCAGCACCTTTTTGACCTTTGGCCACTTCTTCTATATCGTCCCCAGGAAATGCTTGTCTAAGCAAATCTTCAATGTATATTTCTCCTCCTTCTCCCTGAGTTTGTACTGAACCTTGCTCCGCTTTTCTCAATGCTTCTTGATGCATTTCTTTCTGTTGCCTCATCTGATCTTGGAGTTCATTATTTTTGATTTCTAAAGCAGCATACTTTTGCTCAATAACCGCTGTTTTCTGTTTAGCACTTTCTTCGGCTAATTGTTTAAATTTTTCAGCCTCTTCCTGTCTTGCTTCCAGAGCCGCCTTTTCACTTGCTATTTTCACTTGCTGTTCTTGAGTATTCAATAAGTGTTGCATTTCTTGTAATTTTATTCTATTCTCTTCAGCCGAATCATTTTGTTGTAAAATACTCTTTTCCTTTTCTTCTAGCTTTGCTTTCCAATTAGAAATTTCTTCTAAATGTGATTTATTCATTCTTTCAGTCAATTCACGTTCTACTCTTTTTTCTAAATCTAAACTTTCTTCCTTTAATTTATATGCAATCTGTTCA
>MDSV01068385.1_pt1 | contig 10209 bp, 13 predicted proteins | sample 810851 | NCBI WGS metagenome assembly MDSV01 (sample SAMN05326640, study PRJNA326480) | marine metagenome | isolation source: seawater | place: Atlantic Ocean: North East | collected 2012
AAATCATCACTAAACTGATCTGAAGAAGAAATGTTTATAAGCATGATTTCGTCCAATCCATATGCTACCTTTTCTAGATTATAATTTTTCAGCAACCAAGATATATCACCAATTTTTTGACGAAAAAAATTTCTACTTAAAATAAATTGGCCGTCAAAAAATAGAAAAGTAAATATAATTCGCTTCATGTATCTAAATTCATAGCTAGCTCTATAAAGTTTTTAAGTAACAATAATCCAAACAGTTGACTTTTTTCTGGATGAAATTGCATTCCAAAAATATTATTATAATTGAAAGACGCAACAAATGGTTTATTGTGATTTGTAAAATCGTGTTTGTAAATAAATTCTTCTGACAAGATACCATATGAATGATTAAAATAGAGGGCCTCTTTTTTTATTTCAGAGGGTAATAATTTATTTGAAACAGAAAAATTAACTTCTTTAAATCCAGTATTAGGAACTTTGTAAACGGAATTATTTTTATATTTTAATTTTTTTACATTACCTTTAATAAGATTTAAACCGTCTTCATTACCCTCTTCGCTTCTAGTAAATAAAACTTGCATACCTGCACAAATACCAAGTATTGGTACTTTATCTTTAATTACTAAATCTTTTAAAGTTTGAATCAAGTCTTGTTCTTTTAACGAGTTTATAACTTTATCAAAAGATCCAACTCCTGGTAAAATTAAACACTTAGGTATGTCAAAATCTTTTTTATTATAAATGATGTTATATTCATATTTAAGATGAGTAACAGCATTTGTTATCGATTTTATATTTGAAGCGCCAGTATTAATTATATTTATATAATACATTAAACAATTTCAAAATTGGGCTTCCAATAACGACCTTCTTTAATTAGGATATCTTTGTTCGCCCACTTATCTAAAACTTCAAAAAATTCAATTTCGTTCATAGAATAATAATCTAGATAAGTCTCTAGTAATTCTTCGGGAAAATGCCCATCATACAATTTAACAAGGTTCAACCCCTGCTCTCTTTCCATTGCTCCTCTTCTAATTTCTATACAGGAATCCTGGTTTGCTCTACCAAATCCAAATTTTAAAAACATTAGATAAGCATGAAGTGGGTATAAAGCTTGATCTGTTTGTGCAAAATTTGTAAAAGTTCCAGCATTGGTACTTTCACCTTCTTTCAATCCACAATGTTCTTTTGCAACTAAATAATTTCTATATGGATCCCAATTTTCAAAATAAGACCAATGCATTAATTTGATATTATTTACATTTTTTGGGAACGTAAAGAAAAATAATTCTGTTTGAGATAATTTAGAGTCTTCAATAATTTTATTATATCCACCTTCTAAATACACCCTTTTTTGATAATCTGGAGTATAAAAGGGATTAGATATTGTTTCGGTTGATCCACCATATTCAACTTCTCCATCTTCACCATAGATGATTAATTCAATATCATATTGTTGAGCAATTTTTATAATTGCAGTGCTTATTGCTGTTTGCCAACCAAAATAGGGGAATCCTATTTGCACAAAACCCATTTTATTTAATTTAGTCATTCCTGTTTTAGACGGTGTAACCAATAGATGATCAAAACCACTTGCAACAAAGTTTTTTAAATTATCATCCCCTATTTTCAAAGGTAAAGGTGGAGCAATTGTAACACATAAAGGGTTCAGATTATATTTTTCCTTTACCATATATGACACATAAGACCCGTCTTTACCACCGCTAACAGGTACTAAACAATCGAAAGGTTTTTTCTTTTTTTTTTGACTCTCCAAAATTATTTTGAGCTGATTACTTCTTACTTCCCAGTTAATTGATTTTTTTGTTTCTTTCCACTGACACGCGTTACATTTTCCTGATTCATCAAAAGTTATTCTAGGTCTTGTCGACATCGATAGACAATTACTGCACCATTTTAAATTTTTATTGTTATCCAAGGTCTAAAACTCCTGTATCATAGATATATGTAGATTAGAGAAGAATCAAGAATTTTCCTACTTTTGAAATAAAAGTTTTATTAAATTTTCTAACCTTTTCTTTCCCTTGGTTTATGAAGAAAGAGATATTAATCTCACTCTACGGACTTCAAAAAAAATTAGAAAAATTATTCCTAAAGTTTTCGCGGAAATTACATTGTTTTTAGTAAGGGTTTATTTAAACTAAAATAATTATGGTTTTCTAAACACTGTATAAAAAAACTTTTTTAAAGTAGTATCCGCACGAATTGCATCTAATTCTAGAATTTTTTTACTATCTTTATTTCCAAAAAAACCTTCTAAAGGTTTTTCAAAATGAAGTATGTTATTTCGTCTAATTCTTAACCAATGAAAGTCCTTTGAACCTTTGAAGTAGTTTATATCTAATCCATCAATGTGGTCTAAAGTATCTGTATCCGACAAAATATTGTCAATAATCGTCAAGGATAATATTATTGCTGTTGCCCACATTTTATTTTTAAAAGCAATATTATACTCGTCAAATAATAATTTGGCATGAGAATTTAAGTGTTTAGTATAATCTTCATTTATCTTTTTTGTCATAGAAACAAATACTTTTTCATTAAAGACAATCTAAAAAAAAGATAGATCTATTTAACTCCATAGATATATCTTTTCTTTTCTGTGAAGTTTCTTCGTCAAAACCCCAATTTTCTGATTGCCACAATTCGTCTAAAAACGACAACTCAAAAGCTTCTTTATTTGATATTTTTTTTTTTAAAACACATAAGGATAAGAAAACAGAACCTGTAATATTTGTAATTCTATGCAATGCAGAAATCTCAAAAATATCAAACTGCTTAATTAAATTATTTAACTTACCATATACAGTAGTATGTTGTTTTTTTGGTAAAATACCCTTAAATACTTGAACTTTAGTGCCGATATATTTTTCAATAAATAAAATTATTGGATCCCATTTATTTTTTTGTAGTTCAACTAATTCTTTTGGATTTTCAGCTCGATAACAAACTAAATCGGTATCAATATAATTAAGAATGTCATTAATATACAAATTTCTGTTATCTATTATTTTGTCTAAAGCAGTTGAAATTAGGCTATAAAAAATCATTGATTCAATAATCCTATTTTTTGAATCTTGATCCCACTCTTTTACAATTTCTTTTGTTAAATTTAAGTTTGGTAGTATTAGTTTTCTTTTTAGGGGGGTTTGTAAAATTCTATCATCCAACATAATTTGAAACGAATTAGAAGATAATCTTTTTATACTTACTTTTTTCCAAAATTTTTTCATTTCAAGGACATATAGTTTTCATTAATTTACTCAATTCGTTCGAGTCATTTACTAAATAGCTTGCTCCGGCTGAAGATAATAATTCCTTAGTGTTATAACCCCATGTAACACCTACACTAATAATACCTGCATTTACTCCTAACCCAATATCATTGATTGTATCACCAATCATTACACAACGTTCCTTTTGCACTCCTAAATCATTCATAGCTTTGATTGCCATCGCTGGATTAGGTTTGGGTATATTTTCATCCGTGCTCAAAGTTATATCAAAAATTTTTGATAAATTATGTTTTGCCAAACCATTTGTTAATCCAACTCTCGACTTATTAGTTGCAATTCCGATTAACCAATTATTTTCTTTAAGTTCATTCAATAATTCAACTAATCCAGGGTATAGTGGCTCATTTTGTAACCCTAATCTACCTTGTTCTGCATACCATGACCTGTAAGCATCTGAAATTTGTTCTGGTGTTACATTAAAACCCGGAGGCATATATTCATCCAAGGCAATTCCAAGTGGTTTACCAATATTTTCTCTAACTTTATTTGCTTCTGGGTCTGGTAATCCACACATCCTAAACGCCTCAATGGCTCCTTGAACTATCATTATGGCAGAGTCTACTATTGTTCCATCATAGTCAAATAAAGCTAATTTTAAATCTTGTGACAATTTGTACTCTCCAACAATTAATAAAAAATATCATTCAATTTTTTTGGTAATTTTAATCCAAGAAATTTTAAATTCTGCTTAAAATCTTCTGAAACTTCAGCTGTAATGGTTTCATTTTCAGACATTCTAATTGAATAAGCATGTAGTTGTAAATTCTTTATATTATTTGGTCTCCATTTAATCTGAGAGAGTTTCTTATGTTCTGGCAAATTTTGATAGGACATGTATACTTCTGACAAACCTCTATATTTATTATCTCCAACTATAGGGGCATTTATATATTCTAGATGTACTCTTAACTGATGAGTACGACCTGTTTTTGGGTAAAGAGCAACTAAAGCCACACGTGATCCAACCTTATCTATAACTTTATATTCAGTTATAGCCCTTTTACCAATATTTTGGTCAACTGACATTCTTTGATAGTCTTTTGTAAAAGATTTTGATAAGGGTAAATCAATAGTACCCATATCGTCATTTGGACATGGTGAAACAATTGCTAGATATGTTTTAATAATTTTCCTATCTTTAAAAAAAGATGTTAACTTCCTAGCTATTTTGCTATCTTTTGCAATTAACAATAAGCCAGATGTGTCTTTGTCAATTCTGTGTACAAGTTTTAGGGAAATATTATCACTAGAAATACATTTTAGCATGTCATCAATATGGAACTTTTGCTTACTACCTCCTTGAACAGGAAGACCGCTAGGTTTGTTTATGGCAATATATTCACTTGTTTCTTTTATAAGTATTTTTTTAAACAGATTTTTATAATATATTATATTATTTTCATTGATTTTTTTTTTTTGATCAGGTTTTTCAAAATTTATTTTTTGTGAATAATTTAATATTTGACCATAAGATACTTTTGTTGAGGACTTAGCTTTTTTTCCATCTAATAAAATCATACTAGATCTTAAAAACTTTTCTAAAACCGATTGGTTTATCTGCCCCAACATTCTTCTTATGCATCTATCGAGTCTTATTCCATGTTCTTTTTCAGGTATTTTAATATTCAACATTACAAGTTTCTTTTTTCAATAATATTTATTTATACTCCAAAAATCCATCCCTCTTTTTTAGATGAATTTGGAATATTCCATATATTTTTTTTAGATGATAAAAATCTTAATGCTGCTGACGAAACTATTGAATCGGCATCATCTTGATCAGGGCCAGAAATGACTTGATTTTTTTTTAGTTGTTTTGAACCAAAAAATTTTAATGCTTTATTAATATTTTCTATTGTATAACCTAATTTTTTGTCAGGTTTAATTTTAGAGAGTCGAAAATAATAAGTAGGAAAAATTTCAACGAGGACACTTTTCGTTGAAAAATTCAGTTCATCGAAAGGCCAAATTTTTGTTTTACTTTTTAACAAATTAAGAATTCTCATACCTGCCAATGTACCTGTTCCAACAGCACCAGGTCCTACACAATTAAAAGTTGGACTTGGTGAATGTGTGTTTTTTTTTGCAACTCTTTCAGTACATCTTCTTCTGCTGGAATAAAGGGAACCTTTGATTTTTGGTGAATTAAAAAATTTACCATAAGTTTTATTTTCCCATATCTCTCCACCATAAAAGTTTTTAGCATTTTTATTCTGATTCTCTATCAGTTCCCATAATTTTTCTGAATTAATAGGACTATCTTTTATACCTGGAAAATAACAAAATCTGTCATAAAAAGGATATGAAAATGCAAAGTCAAATCCTATCAAATTTCTTTGCGTTTTAATTTCTGTATAAAGCCATTCTATTAGGGTTGATCTTGTCCAATATTTACCACCCAAGGGTTTAACTATATTTGGAGATTTATTTTCTCTAGTACATTCAGCGACACTAATTCCTTTTTGAAAATTATTTTTGTCGCCAGACCAATCTATTCCTATAAATTTATCAAAATCCATTTTATACTCAAAAAAAAACCGTCCATATTATTTGAACGGTTTAAAAATTTATGTAAAACAAAAATATTATCCTACAACTGCTTCTTTTTGTTCTTCTTCATTTTTATTACTACCCTGCTTCGGTCCGCTATCTTTTCCTCTTGCATCCTCGTCTCTATCTACTAGTTCTAATACAGCCATAGCGGCCGCATCTCCATATCTAAACCCTGCCTTTAAAACTCTTGAATATCCTCCTTGTCTATCTGCATATCTAGTTGCAAGATCACCAAATAATTTTGAAACCATATTGTTGTCTCTTAGATGAGAGAAAGCTTGTCTTCTAGCATGTAGACTACCTTTTTTACCTAAAGTAATTAATTTGTCTATTATAGGTTTCATTGTTTTGGCTTTTGGCAAAGTTGTTATTATTTGCTCATGCTTAATTAAAGCCTGTGCCATATTCTTAAACAGAGCCTTTCTATGAGATGAAGTTCTGTTTAATTTTTTTCCCTTAATTCTATGTTTCATATTATACTCCTCAGCCTCTTGAGTTCAATTAGAAGGGTTCTTCTATTCTTTTAACTAATTCTTCTATGTTTTCTGGAGGCCAATTCTCAATATCCATGCCTAACTCTAAGCCCATTACTTTAAGTACTTCTCTTATTTCATTTAAACTTTTTCTGCCAAAATTAGGAGTGCGCAACATTTCTGGCTCTGATCTTTGTACTAAATCACCGATATAAACAATATTGTCATTCTTTAGACAATTGGCAGACCTAACAGATAATTCTAATTCATCTACTTTTCTGAGAAGATTTTTATTAAAAGGAAGATCTTCCAGCACCTCTGGAGCTTCTTCTTCTTCTGGTTCTTCAAAATTAATAAAATTATTTAATTGGTCTTGCATAATTCTAGCAGAAAATGCAACTGCATCTTCTGGTGAAACTGAACCGTCGGTTGTTACTATTAGTGACAATTTATCGTAATCAGTTTGTTGACCAACACGTGCATTATCAACATTATATGAAACTTGAACTATTGGACTATAGATTGCATCTATTGGAATAACACCAATTGCTAGATCTTCTTTACGATTAAGTGAAGACGAAACGTATCCTTTACCATTTTCCACAGTAAATTCTACAGATAATTTAGCTCCGTTATCAAGAGTACAAATTTCATGATCTTTATTCATTATTTCAATTTCAGCAGGACATTCTATCATTCCAGCAGTTACAGTAGTTGGACCCTCAACATTAAGATGAATTTTCTTTATGCCATCATACTCCATTTTGACTTTAATCCCTTTTACATTTAGGATCATATCTGTAAGGTCTTCTCTTACTCCAGGAATTGAAGAAAACTCATGCAAAACTCCTTGCACTTGAATTGAAGTTATTGCTGTTCCCTGGAGTGATGATAGGAGTATTCTTCTTAACGCATTTCCAATCGTTACACCATATCCTCTTTCAAGAGGCTCAGCAATTATTGTTGATGTGTTTTCAAGGTTGCTATCCGCCTTAACATCTAGTTTAGATGGTTTAATTATTTCTTTCCAATTCTTTTCGATCATGATTACTCTCTGTAAATAATAAAATAGTTATAAATTCTTTGATTTTATTCTAAACTCTTCTGCGTTTTTTTGGTCTACATCCATTGTGTGGTATTGGTGTTACATCTCTTATTGAATTAACTTGAAAACCAATGGTTTGTAGTGCTCTCAAAGCTGATTCTCTACCTGAACCTGGACCTTGAACTTGTATATCAACTGTCTTAACACCATGTTCTGAAGCCTTCTTTCCCGCATCTTCAGCCGCCAGTTGAGCAGCATATGGAGTGGATTTTCTAGAACCTTTAAAACCCATAGTACCAGAAGAGGACCAGGAAATTGCATTGCCTTGTATATCAGTAATTGTTACAACTGTGTTATTAAATGATGAGTTAACATGAACTACAGCATTAGTTACATTCTTTTTTTCTTTCCGACGAGTTCTAGTTTGCGTAGGTTGTTTAGCCATTATTAAAAGCTCTCCTTATAAAAGATTATTTCTTTTTTCCTGCGATAGCTTTGGCAGGACCTTTCCTTGTTCTAGCATTTGTATGAGTTCTTTGGCCTCTTACTGGAAGGTTTTTTCTATGCCTAAGACCTCTTAAACAGCCCAAATCTAAATATCTTTTTATATCCATCGAAGTTTTTCTTCTTAGATCACCCTCAACAAGATAATCTGTGTCAATTAAATCTCTTATCTTAGTAAGTTCATCCTCAGATAAATTGTTAATCCTCTTATTTTCTGAAATTCCAACTTTTTTGCATATGTTTTTAGAACTTGTCAATCCGATACCATGTACATATGTAAGAGCAACATGAACTCTTTTATTAGTTGGAACATTAACTCCTGCAATACGTGCCACTAGTTTCTCCTTTTTTTCAATTGAGATCTATTTAAAGTAAATAGATCGCGAATTATAATGTTAACCGAACAACAGTCAACTGTATAATCAACATAATATACTTAATATATCTTTTGATACTTTTTCTATATCTTGCATTCCATCAACAGTATGCAGATTATTTGAATCTCTATAATATTCTAATACAGGCAAAGTATCATTGTTATAAACATTCATTCTGTTCTTTAGTATTTCGGAATTATCATCATCTCTTGTAATTTTGCTTTCTGATGCCCTTTTTATTATTCTTTTCAACAAAAGATCTTCATTTACATTTATCTCTATTACATAATCAATTTTTAAGTTTAAACTTTTTAAAACCAAATCTAAATTAACTGCTTGTTTATAGGTCCTAGGAAAACCATCAAAAATAAAACCATTTTTACAATCTTCATTTGTAATTCTTTTTTCAATCATTGACATTATAATTTCATCTGAAATTAAATTTCCCTTTTCCATAATAGATTTTACAGTTTTGCCTAGATCAGAACCTGATTTAACTTCCTCTCGTAACATATCGCCAGTTGAGATCTGAACAATATTGAATTTATCAATTAATAATTTTGCCTGTGTCCCTTTCCCTGCACCAGGAGGTCCGAAAAGTATTAAATTCATTTATCGTCTCCCACCTCTTAAGTTAGTTTTTTTTATCAGGCCCGCATATCTATGAGCAATCAAGTGCGATTGGGCTTGTGAAACGGTATCCATAGAGACGGTAACCACAATTAATAAACTTGTTCCACCTAAATAAAATGGAATTGAATACTTTGATATTAAGATTTCAGGTAAAATACAAACTGCGGCAAGATATGTAGCTCCAATAGCTGTTAATCTAGTTAAAACAAAATCTAAGTAATCTGCTGTTGGAGGTCCCGGTCTAATTCCTGGAACATAACCACCATTTTTTTTAAGATTATCAGCAGTTTCATCTGGATTAAAAACAATAGCTGTGTAAAAAAAGGCAAAAAATACAATTAACCCAATATATAACGCTAAATATAGAGGCTGTCCCCTACCAAAGTATGAATTTAAAGTTAATACCCAATCAGGACTGGTACTATCTAAACCCGAAAATGAAGATATCGAAGTTGGTAGAAGCAATAAAGCTGAGGCAAAAATTGGAGGTATTACACCTGGAACATTGATCTTTAAGGGCAAATGAGAAGAGTCTCCAGCAAACATTTTATTGCCCATTTGCCTTTTAGGGTATTGAACGATTATTTTTCTTTGAGAACGTTCAATAAAAACAATAAAAACAATTACCGCAATCGCAAGAATAAAAATTGCAATTATTAAAAATGTTGAAATTGAGCCTGTTCTACCTTGTTCTAAAATTTGTGCAAGTGCCCGGGGTAATTCAGCAATTATCCCTGCAAATATAATTAATGAGACACCGTTACCTATCCCTCGCGAAGTAATTTGTTCACCTAACCATAGTAAAAACATAACAGATCCAACTAAGGTAACAACTGTAGTAACTTTAAAAAACACACCTGGATTATTTACAAGTGAACCTGATGCACCAGAAGTTCCTTCTAAAGCCACAGCAAATCCATACGCTTGAACTGTAGCTAGCAACACTGTGAGATATCTGGTATATTGATTTATAGTTTTTCTTCCACTTTCGCCCTCTTTTTTTAGTTGGGACATTTGTGGAGATATTGAGGTCATAAGTTGCATAATTATTGATGCAGAAATATATGGAAGTATTGTAAGAGCAAAAATGGTCATTCGTCCTAAAGCGCCACCAGAAAACATATTAAACATCCCCAAAACACCGCTATTTGTATTGTTAACAATTTCTGACAGTGCAACAGCATTTATGCCTGGCACAGGTATATATGTGCCTAGCCTATATATTATCAACGCACCAAGTGTAAATAAAATTCTTTGGCGTAGCTCAGTAGCTTGACCTAAGATACCAAACATACTCTCATTTGCCATAAATTAAAC
>MDSV01203735.1_pt1 | contig 10209 bp, 11 predicted proteins | sample 810851 | NCBI WGS metagenome assembly MDSV01 (sample SAMN05326640, study PRJNA326480) | marine metagenome | isolation source: seawater | place: Atlantic Ocean: North East | collected 2012
AAAAAGGAGGTATTGGGATGAGGGGACCTGGAGAGACTCAGATAGAAACAGACAGAAGAATTATTAAAGATAAGATTTCCTTATTGAAAAAACAACTAGTAAAGATCGATAAGCAAGCATTAACAAGACGTAAAGGAAGAAAACATCTAATTCGTGTTGCTTTGGTGGGCTATACTAATGCAGGGAAATCAACATTAATGAATAAATTAGCAAAATCTAAAGTTTTTGCAGAGGATAAGCTTTTTGCAACTTTAGACACTACAGTTAGAAAAGTTGTTATTGGTAATTTGCCATTTTTATTAACTGATACAGTAGGGTTTATTAGAAAGCTGCCTCATCAGCTTGTAGAGTCCTTTAAGTCAACATTAGATGAAGTTCGAGAAGCTGATTTATTAATACATTTAGTAGACATATCTAATCCTAATTTTGAAGATCATATTGATGTTGTTAATCGCACTTTAGCAGATTTAGACGTAAAAGAAAAACCAGTTTTACTGGTTTTTAATAAGATTGACGCATATTCTTTTATAAAAAAAGATGAGGATGACTTAATGCCAAAAACTAAGGAGAACTTATCTTTAGAAGAGCTGAAGAAAACATGGATTGCAGATATGCAGGGAGGAGCTACTTTTATCTCTGCATTAAATAAAACGCATTTTGAGCAATTAAAACAAATAATATACTTGAAAGTAAAGTCTTTACATGAAGTAAGATACCCATATAATAATTTTTTGTATTAATGATAATTTTGTAACTCACAAATTTTCTTATAATATTCACTTTTATTGATTAAATCTTTATGATTTCCTTCTTCAATAATTTCACCTTCTTCTAAGATAATAATTTTATCCGCATTTTGAATAGTTGATAGTCTATGCGCAATTACTAATGAAGTTCTTTGATTCATTAATTTATTTAATGCATCTTGAACTAAATTTTCTGATTCTGAATCTAGCGCTGAGGTTGCTTCATCTAAAATTAGAATTTGCGGGTTTTTTAATATAGCACGGGCAATACTAATTCTTTGTTTTTCGCCTCCTGAAAGCTGATCTCCTTTATCTCCAATATTAGTTTGATAACCATTATTTTTTTTTATGATAAATTCGTGAGCATTTGCAATTTTTGCTGCTCTTACAACTTCTCCTTCTTTTGCGTCAATTTTACCAAGAAGGATATTATTGTAAATACTATCGTTGAATAAGATTGACTCTTGAGAGACTAGAGCTAATGATTCTCTTAGCTTAGAGATTGCTATGTCATTTATATTATGACCATCAATTAAAATCTCACCTTTTTGAATATTATAAAATCTTGATAATAAATCTGCTAATGTTGATTTTCCACTTCCTGATTCTCCAATTATTGCCACAACTTCTCCTTTTTTAATAGAGAAATTAATATTTTTTATAACCTCTTCTTTTTCATATGAGAATGACACATTTTTAAATCTAATTTCTTTTTCTAATTTCTTAATAGAGACAGGGTTTTTTATATCTATAATCTTGTTTTTAGCGTCTAAAACCTCATATATTCTTTTAGCCGATGCACTACCTTTTTGTATATGATAATAAGATGTTGTTAATGATTTAGCTGGGCGTATAATTTGCGAGAATATTAAAATGTATCCTATAAATTCTTGTGGACTTAAATTACTGTCAGTATTTAAAACAAGTTGTCCTCCAAACCACATAATTATGACCATTACTATTGTACTTAGTATCTCACTTAAAGGTGAGGATAAGTCTTTTTTTCTAAGTAAAGAAGTCATGACTTTCTTGTACCTTGTACTTTCTTTTTGAAATTTAGTATTTGTGAAATATTCTATATTAAAACTCTTAATAATTCGCAATCCATTAATATTTTCATTAATTATGGATAATAATTCTCCCATTTTACTTTGGGCTTTATTAGAAGATTTTTTTAATGATTTGCCAATAAAACCAATTAATAGCCCTGTGATTGGAAAAAGTATTAGCACAAATAATGTAAGCTCTATACTTATAACAATTAGAGCTCCTAAATAAACAATAATCTGTATAGGATCTTTAAATATCATTTCAAGCGAACTCATAATAGACCACTCTATTTCTATTAAATCTGAAGTTAATCTTGAAGTAATATCTCCTTTTTTTCTTTTTGCAAAGAAAGATAGAGGTAAAGAGATTACTTTTTTGTGTAGATCCATTCTTAAATCGTGTACAATTCCATTACGTATTGGAGTGAGAAAGAAGAGCGCTAAATAGCGAAATAAATTTCTCAGAAAGAATGTTATAAAAACTAGAATACAAATAAACATTAAAGCTTCTATTTCACCTTTTTCGTTAATTAAAGTACTAATAACGGCATATAAATTCTCTTTTATTGTATTTGCATCTAATGTTAAAGGAGTAGGATTATATACCTTTTCTTGTGTTTCAAACAGAATACCTAAGAAAGGAATAACCATTGTTAAAGAAACTAAAGAGAATAATATGCTTAAGATATTTGATATAATATTTAGCACTCCAAAACCTATATATGGTCTTATATAGCTTTTTATTCTTAAGAAGTAATGCATAAGGCAAAGATATAAAAGGAATCCCTATTTTTGTAGAATGGAATCAACAAGACAAAAAAAGGTATCTCGATTAGTACAAAAAGAACTTTCAATAATATTTCAAAAGATAGGTCCAGAACTATTGACTAACGTTATACTTAGTATAACTATTGTACGGGTTTCTATTGATTTATCTTATGCAAAAATTTTTCTTAGTATCTTTCCAGTGAAAGAACCTGACATTGCATTAAGAAAAATAATAGATAATAAAGTAAATATTAGAAAGAAATTAGGAGCAAGAATCAAAAATCAATTAAGGATAGTTCCTGATTTGCAGTTTTATTTAGACGATTCAGCATCTTATGCTGAGGAAATAGATCAATTATTAAAAAAATAAAATAACGGTGAACTTTTCATATTTTGTAGCAAGTCGATTTTTCACAACTACTAAAAAGTGGAATTTTGTTCATGTAATATCTTGGGTGTCATTATTAGGTGTAGCTATAGGAACTGCGGCATTAATACTTGTATTGTCTGTGTTTAATGGATTTGAGAGTTTAGTATTAAGCATGTATAATTCATTTGATCCTCACCTTACTATAACTTCTAGTAAAGGCAAAACATTTAATCCAGAATTAATCCAATCAGGGATATCAGACAATGATAATATTTATGCAGCTGCATTTGTATTGGAAGAAAAAGTACTTTTAAAATATCAGGACAAACAATTTATAGCTACAATTAAAGGAGTGAGTTCTAATTATCAAAATATAACTTCTTTTGATTCTCTCTTAATTGAAGGAGAATATTTTTATGATTATGAAAATAAAAATGTAGGGATTATTGGCGCAGGCATATCTTATCATTTATCAATGGGCTTAGCCTCTGTTTTTGAACAGCTGCATGTGTATTTACCTAATAGAAAATCAAAAACTTTATTAAACACTTATAATACTTTTAGGCAAGCCTCATTAACACCTGTCGGCGTATTTAGTATTCAGGCAGAGATAGATGAGAAATATATTATTACTCCACTTAGATTTATTCAAGATTTATCAGAAAAGAATAATCAAATCTCAGCGATAGAAATTAAATTAAGAGATTTTGGTAAGATGCTTTTAACTCAGAAAGAATTACAACAATCGTTATCATCAGATTATATTGTAAAGAATCGTTTAGAACATCAAGTAGTTTTATATAAGATTTTAAACACTGAGAAATTAGCAGTATTTTTAATATTGCTATTTATTTTAATAATAGCTACTTTTAATATTATTGGGTCATTGACTATGCTGATAATAGATAAAAAAGAGAAAGTCCTTTCTTTAATAAGTTTTGGAGCGAATAAGAAAAATATAAAACATATTTTTTTCTATACTAGCATGATGATTGTAGGCACAGGGGCAATTATTGGGCTGACCATTGGATTGTTTCTTGGTTTTATTCAACAAAAGTTTGGTTTTATAAGTTTAGGAGGAGGGTTTGTGATAGATGCTTATCCTATTATATTTTCTATTTTTGATATAGTAGTAGTTTTATGTTCTGTATTAATTATTGGTCTTGTTGCTTCTTGGTTTCCTAGTCATATTTTAATAAATCGCATTTTTAAAAGATAAATCCATTAAATTCTATTTCAATTTCTTTAAGTGTATAGAATATTTGATCTTTATCATTAGAAGTCACCAGTTTTTTTCTATAATCTTTAAAATGAGGAATACCCTTAAAATAATTACTATAATGTCTTTTCATTTCTGCTATCCCTAATATTTCACCTTTCCATTCAATAGAATGTTTTAGATGTTGTTTACACACGTTAATTCTATCTTGAATAGTTGGCTTATTAAGATGCTCCCCTGTTTTTAGAAAGTGTTTTATTTCATTGAATATCCAAGGGTATCCAATTGCAGCTCTCCCCAGCATAACACCATCCACTCCATATTTATTTTTCACCTCCAATGCTTTTTCTGGCGAGTTAACATCTCCATTCCCAAATATTGGAATATGCATTTTTGGATTATTTTTTACTTGTCCAATTAGAGTCCAATCAGCTTCTCCTTTATACATTTGTTTTCTTGTTCTGCCATGAATCGATATTGCTTTAATTCCTACATCTTGTAATCTTTCCGCCACTTCAACGATATATTTTGTATTATCATCCCATCCTAAACGAGTTTTAACTGTCACAGGTATTTTTGTTGCATTTACAATTTCTTTTGTCATTTTTACCATTTTTGGTATATCTTGAAGAATGCCAGCCCCAGCGCCTTTTTTTGCTACTTTTTTAACTGGACAACCGTAATTTATATCGATAAATTCTGGATTTTCTTTTTCACAAATTTCAGTTGCTAAACGCATAGAATTAATATCATGACCAAATATTTGTATGCCAATAGGCCGTTCAAAATCATAGATATCTAATTTCATCGTGCTTTTATGAGCATCTCTTATCAATCCTTCTGAAGAGATAAATTCAGTATACATAACATCTGCACCATTTTCTTTACATAATGCACGAAAAGGAGGGTCACTAACATCTTCCATTGGTGCTAATAAAAGAGGGAATTCTCCGAGATTAATATTTCCTATCTTTACGCTCATATATTATAAGTAAGCAAAAATAAAAAAATGGGATTAAAAAATATCTTTAAAAATAAATCAACATTGTTTCAGCTTGGGCTTATATTTTCTTTAATGACTGTTTCCGTAGTATTACATATCATGTTTGCAACTGGGATATTATATTTTTATGGCATAGAATCGGATATTATTAATAATGGAGATTTAGTGAACCCGGATAATATTAATTCTTTAAAATTTATTCAATTATTTAGTGGCATAGGATTATTTATTACGCCTGCCTTTTTGTATTATTATTTGACAGAGTTTAATTTTAGAATAAAAAGTAAGATTAAAAGAGATTTAGTATTGCTTATAATAGCGATAATGCTTTTAATAACACCTTTTATTTCATTTGTTTTCCAATGGAACCAGAGTTTTACTTTTCCTTCTTGGATGTTAGATTATGATCATCAGGCTGAGTTAATGACTGTTGCTTTTTTACAGATGGATAATTCGATAGACTTAATAATCAATTTATTTGTACTTGCTGTAGTCCCAGCTATAGGAGAAGAGTTGGTTTTCAGAGGCTATTTACAGCAAGTCTTTAGTGTTTGGCTTAACAATCATATGGCTATTATTATTACAGCTTTATTATTTAGCGCTATTCATTTGCAATTTCAAGGTTTTATTCCTAGATTTATTTTAGGATTATTGCTAGGCTATCTTTTTTATTGGTCAAATTCTCTTTGGATTCCTATTATTGCTCATTTTGCAAATAATGCACAAGCCATTATTTTTTCTTTCCCTATTTTCTCTAACAATCAAATTATGAGTTATTCAGGATATTCTTTATTTTCTAACGAAGTCATAATTGATTTTAAACTAGCTATTTTTTCTTTTTTATCAGTTTCTTTATTAGTTTATATTTTTTATAAACGAACAAAAAACTTAGAATTTAAAAGTTCAATAAATACTATTGAGGAAGATTAGAATTCAGTGGAATCCCTTTTTTTGTAGAATAATTAATTTTTAGCGCATTTGCCTTTCTAAGTTCTTGCTTGATGTCTGTTATTATTTTCATCCTCACACCCTCTCTAATTTCCCCTACTTGAAGGTCGTCATTTCCTGCGTCAGCTTTAATTGATACAGTCATATAAGGTATTTCTTTTTCATCTTTTGCATCTCTTTCAGTAGCAATAAAGGTTTGTATATCCTCAACACTTGCAAAAGCATCATTTAATTGAATTTTAGGTAATTCATTATTACTAGTACGTAATCTTTTGACAGGCTTACCTACATAAATATAGCTTACCAAAGATTTTTTTTCCATTTTCTTTATTTCAGTTGCCTTAGGAATTTTTAATTCTACAAGTAAAGTGGTTTCTCTCATTACAGTTGTTACCATAAAAAAGAAAAGTAGCATGAATACAATATCAGGCAGAGAAGCAGTTGATATTGCTTTCATTTCTTTTTTCCCTTTTTTTCTAAATTTACTCATTTATATACTAGTTTGCTGTTGCGTCATTATCATTTCTAGGCTCTGCTTCAGATATTTTTTGAGGATACATTTTTCTTATTTCTTTTTTTTGATCCTTATTTAAGCTTACATAAAGTTCTCCAAATTTATTAAGAGCGGCGTCATCTCTTAGTTCATTATAGGCTGCGGCTAGTTCATTTTGGACTTGAATATATAATTTATATGTAGTAAGTCTATGACATTTTAATGATATAATTGCTTTTTGAGGATTATCTGATAGATTGCCCTCTCTTCCATTATTATTTATAAATAATTTTGCGCCTTCCCTTAATTCTAGTACATCCATAGGTTGTTTTTCAACCATGAGTTCATCGTTAGGACCAATAAAGACTTCATAAATATTTCTGGCTTTAATTTCAGGAGGATCTTCTTGTTCTTCTTCTGGCATTGGAGGTAATTTACGAGCTAACCCTGTATCCACGTCCATTGTTGTTGTCACTAGGAAGAAGATAAGCAGCAAGAAGGCAATGTCTGCCATTGAACCTGCATTAATCTCTGGAAGCCCTCTTCTTTTCATTTCTATTATTTAGAGAAGATCTTTGAAAATTCAGCGTATATGATTGAGCCAATTGCTCCAATTCCTAGTATATAGAATGAATATAATCCAACACCAACTCTTTTAGAAGTTGAAGCTGTAATCTCATATTCTTCATAAGAACTTAAAACATTATCAGAAGCTAATATATAAGCAAATATTAATACAACTATTAACCCAGCAAAAGCAGAACCTGCTTTTACAAGACTATTATTTGACTCTATCATTTTTTTTATTCCAAAACCAATTGCAGTAATAGCTCCAAAGCCAATCAATATATAAGCAAGAATAATTCCTGTGTTAATTAGATCCATGATTATTTATGTTTTACTAGTAAATCAATTAATGAAATAGAAGCATCTTCCATACTATTAACGATTGAATCTACTTTTGATATTAGATAATTATAGAATATTTGTAATATAATTGCTACAATTAATCCAAATACAGTTGTTAATAAGGCTACTTTAATACCTCCAGCAACTAATGAAGGCGAAATATCTCCAGCAATTTGAATTGCATCAAAGGCCTCAATCATTCCAATAACTGTCCCCATGAACCCTAGCATAGGAGCTAAGGCAATAAATAATGATATCCATGAAAGACCTTTTTCTAATAATCCCATTTGAACAGATCCATATGAGATAATTGATTTTTCTACCATGTCAACACCTTCATCAGAGCGCTCTAATCCTTGATAAAATATTGAAGCAACAGGACCTTTTGTATTTCTACATACTTCTTTTGCTTCTTCTATACCTCCTGATTTTAAGGCTTCATCCACATCATTTAAAAGTTTATCAGTGTTAGTTGTTGACATATTCAGATAAATAATTCTTTCAATAGCTAAAGCTAATCCTAGAATTAAGCATAACAATACAATTCCCATGAAAGCAGGACCTCCTTCAATAAATTTTTGTTTTATAATTTGATGAAAAGAAGTAGATTCAGTTTTAGTGTCATTGGCTTTTTCTTTTTCTTTTTTCTTTTTCTTTTTCTTTTTCTTTTTCACTTCTTCTTTCACTTCTTCCTTCACTTCTTCTTTCACTTCTTCTTGCATTACTTTCTCAGTTTCTACAGTTAATAAAGTGTCATCTTGAGCAAAGATTATTTGTGATCCAAGAAATAATCCCAGTATTAAAGTTAGTAATGATAATGTCTTTTTCATTTTATTTATATTTTGATATGAGTTAAGTTTTAGTGAGGCAAATTTATAAAAATATTATAAAGCCTCTTTATATCTTTTATTTACTTCTTCCCAATTAATTACATTGAAAAATGCAGAAACATAATCAGGCCTTCTATTTTGATAGTTTAAATAATATGCGTGTTCCCAAACATCTAATGCTAATATTGGTGTTCCACCACAACAATTTTCCATTAAAGGATTGTCTTGATTTGGTGTTGAGCAAATATCTAATTTGCCATTTTTCACACAAAGCCAAGCCCATCCTGAGCCGAATCGTGTTGCAGCAGCCTTAGAAAACAGGTTTTTAAAATTTTCAAAGCTTTCAAATTCTCTATTAATTGCATCTCCAATTTCTTCACTTGGTTCGCCTCCTCCATTTGGGCTCATTATTTCCCAAAATAAACAATGATTAAAATATCCTCCACCATTATTACGAACAGCTCCTTTTAAATCAGGAGATGAACATATTTCTTCAATTGTTTTACCGTCCATTTCTGTTTCAGCAATTGCATTATTTAAGTTATTGGTGTATCCATTATGATGTTTACCATGATGTATCTCCATGGTTCTCGCATCAATATGTGGTTCTAATGCATCATATGCATAAGGTAGTTCAGGTAATTTAAATGACATAGTTTTTTTTATTTATAATAATATTTGCCAGGCATTCTCAGTTTGCCCTTTGCTTAAAAAATCTTTTGCTAAGATATGTTTTTCTGATGTATTTTTTTTATCTCTAAGGCTAAAATCTTTTTTTTCTGGAATTTTTTCTACAGATGCTAAGATAGCAAGCTCATTACCGGTTAGAATATTGGAATTTCTGATGTTTTCTGGTAATTGATCAAAGCCTATTCCAATTTTTGATATAGGCTTTGTGATTTCAAAAAGAGAATCTTTGGTCGTAGCTCCATACCAATTCTTGCCAAAACGACTTACAATATTAAGCTTTAAAGGATCTAGCATATTATTTTCATCTATAATTTTCTTATTAATATGTATCTTTAGGACTTCACATAATATTAAGTTTCCAGCTCCCCCTTGATTACCTAAAGATATAACTTCATTTACTTTGCATTCAAAGTTGATAGGAGATTCTTTTATTCTTGAAGGAGAAACACTTTCAGATTTTATTTCGGTAAATCCAGCTTTGTTAAATTCATTTATTGCTTTTTCAAAATCACAAGAGGCTAATGACACTTGTTGAACCATGTCTTTTGTTACTAATGAAATCACACATTCTTTTGTTTCAAGAATATTATCTAAAGTGTCTTTTGAGCTATTATCACGCACTCTTTTTACAGGAGAGAAAACTAGTATAGGAGGATTGATTGAAAACACATTGAAGAAAGAAAAAGGACTTAGATTTTTATTTCCTTTTGAATCTATAGTGCTTACAAATGCAATTGGTCTTGGCGTAATAGCATCTGATAAATATTTATATATTTCTCTTGTTTCAGATGTTTGAATATCTACTGTTTTAATCATTTTTGATTTTTTATGATTGAATGAGAAGAATTTGACTGTAAAATTTGATTAGTGATTTTTCCTAACCCTTCAATTTCCATTTCAATTTTATCATTTGGGTTTATCCATTTTTCTATATATTCAGGGTCTTCTTTTTTTCTGCTACCATTTAATTCAAATAAACATCCTGTGCCTACTGTTCCAGAACCAATTATATCTCCAGGTAATAATTCCACTCCATAGGATGCTCTTTCAATTATTTGAGCAAAAGTCCAATACATTTCTTTAGTATTTCCTTTTGAAAGCAGCTCTCCGTTTACAAAACATTTCATTTCTAGATCGTATTTTTTGCCATAAGCTGTATCAATTGCTTTTGATTCTAATTCATC
>MDSV01235678.1_pt1 | contig 10209 bp, 11 predicted proteins | sample 810851 | NCBI WGS metagenome assembly MDSV01 (sample SAMN05326640, study PRJNA326480) | marine metagenome | isolation source: seawater | place: Atlantic Ocean: North East | collected 2012
AATTTCAGGTAGGGATCTTGTTGTCATTTTTTTTGCTAAATACATTGCAAGTTGTCTAGGTCTAGCTAAAGGTCTTGAGCGTCTTTGAGAAAGCATATCGCTTAATGGAATATTAAAATAGTTAGACACTACATTTTGAATCTTATCTACAGTTATAACTCTGATTTGATTGAATACATCTTTCAGTATATTTTTACAATCATTTATAGTTAGTTCTTTATTGTGAACCCTGCCAAATGCAATTACTCTATTTAAAATACCAATCAGCTCCCTAATATTAGTTTTACTTTCATTTGCGATATAATTAATTACATCATCGCTCAAGTTAATATTCTCTTTAAATTGATTCTGCATTTCCAAAATTTTTTTCTTAATAATTTTAATTTTTAACTCTAAATCTGGAATATCGATATCTACAACTAATCCACCAGCAAGCCTTGACTTAATTCTTTCTTGAACTCTATCTAGCTTCATAGGCGGTCTATCAGCTGAAATAATTATTTGAGATCCTTTATCTATTAAGCTGTTAAATGTATGAAAAAATTCTTCCTGAAGACTTTCTTTGCCTCGGATAAATTGTATATCATCAATAATAAAAACTGATGACTTTCTAAAAAAATCTTTAAAATTTACCATGTCATTTTTTTTTATAGACTTGATAAAGTGATACATAAAACGTTCAGCTGAAATAAACATAACATTGTTATCAGATTGAAGTTCTAAGCCAATAGCATTGAGTAGATGAGTTTTTCCTAAACCTACTCCTCCACAAATATACAATGGATTGTATCTTGATATATGTTCGCAAACTCTTTTTGAGTAAGATAGAGCAATATCATTACTTTTTCCCTGAACAAAATTTTCAAAATTTAAATTAGGATTTAACCTATTATAGTTTAAAATAGAATCTTTAATTGCTGTAACTTTATTTATTTCATCTGTTTTGATTATTAAATCTGGATTATTTTTGTTGTCCTCAATAATTTTAAACTCTATTCTGTTTAAACTAAGTTTAAATCCTTTCACTTGTTCTAAAATTTTATCCAAGTATCTAGAAACTATCCAATCTCTAAAAAATCTTGTCGGAACACTAAGAATTAAATAGTCGTTAAATTCTTTTACAAGAGAAATCTTTTGCAGCCAACTTGTATAAATTTCATTGCCAAATGTTTTTTTAAAGGCAATTTGAATTTCTGCCCAGTCTAACGTTTTTTCTTCTTCGGAAACATAAACGTTTTGTTTTTTTGTAATATTTTTATCCATATAATTAATTTAGTGAAGAGATTACTTTAAACTCTGTTTTTAAAAATTTTGCAAGTGTCTGCAGGTTGTAAAGAAAAAAAAACTTTGTTTGGTTGTAACATTAACGTAGAAATAGAAAAATAATTTTTAAAATATTACAACTAAAAAAAGAAACTACATTTAGCTTTACATATCTAAATATTACAAAATTAGTATGTCTATCAACTTTGAATTGTTAATTATTTAATTAAATTTTTTTAGAAGTTCTTGAAATTTTTCTTGAAGCTGTTCTTCGACCTATTACGCCTGATTTAGCAACCTGCATTAGAATTGATTGAAATTTTGGAAAATATTTTTTTGCTTTTTCCTTATTTTTTAATTTAATCAGCAAATCCATTTGTTTAATAGCGTTTTTATATTTGCTCTTCCGTATTCTGTTGACTTGGGTTTGCTTCTTTACCCTTCTCACTCTTCTAATTGCAGATTTTGTATTTGGCATATTTTTTAAACTGTATATATGCCAGTATAATCAGGGTCAACTTTATTATTTTCAACTATAGGTAATTCTGGCATATAATTTATTTATGAAAAGTAATTTTGAAGATAAGCCAAAGATAGTTAATTCTGTATTCAATAGAGTCTACAAAAAATATGACTTCATGAACGATTTAATGTCTCTAGGAACCCATCGTATTTGGAAAAACAAATTAATTGATTGGATGAATCCTCAGTTAAATCAAAATTTAATTGATGTAGCATCTGGAACTGGGGACATTTCTAGGATTTTTTCAAAGAAAAATAATAATTCTTCTCAGATCACAAGTGTTGAGCCTAATGATAAAATGTACTTAGCTGGAAAATCTAACTTAAAAAATTTTAAAAATATAAAATGGTACAGGGCTAAAGCAGAAAAACTACCTTTCAAAAATAATACATACGATTTTTACACAATTAGTTTTGGAATAAGAAATGTTTCTGACATAAATTTGTCAATGAAAGAAGCATTTAGAGTTTTAAAACCAGGTGGACGTTTTATGTGTTTAGAGTTTTCTAAAATTGATAATGAAATAGTTAATCTTTTTTATCAGCAATACTCAAAAGTCATACCGTTTATTGGAAAATATATTGTAGGATCATCAAAGCCTTATGATTATTTAATTAAAAGTATTCATGATTTTTACTCTCAACAAGAATTAGTTGACTTAATTAAAAAAAATGGATTTTCCAATGTCGAATATAGAAATCTTTCTAACGGCATTTCTGCTATACATTCTGGATGGAAAATTTAAATGATTAAAAGAATTTTTCAATTAATTAAAATTGCAAGAAAGCTATCAACATCTGGAGCAGTAGATACAATCAATCAGATATATAATTTGCCATTTACAATAAATCTTTTTTTTAATCTTATATCTATTGGCTCACAAAACAAATTATTGAATAGTCAAAAACTTCCTGGAGAAAAACTTTGTATAGCGCTTCAAGGAATGGGGACTACTTTTGTTAAACTCGGTCAATTCCTGGCAACAAGACCTGATATAATTGGAGATGAGCTAGCAAAAAGTTTAGAAAAATTACAAGACAAACTGCCTGCTTTCGATACACAAGAAGCAAAAAAAATTATTAAAAAAGAAATTGGAGATAATTTATTTAAAAATATTTTAGACCTAAGCGAACCTATTGCGGCTGCATCCATTGCACAAGTTCATCTAGCAAAAATTAAAAATGAAAATAAAGAAGTAGCTATTAAAATTTTAAGACCAGATATAGAAAAATTATTTAATGATGAGTTAGATGCTTTAATGTTATTTGCCTATATTGTTGAAAATATATTTTCAAAAGCAAAAAGACTTAAACTAGTAGAGGTTATATATTTACTACGAGAAATTACGAATATTGAGATGGACTTACGATTTGAAGCTGCAGCTGCAAACGAACTATATGAAAATACAAAGAATGATAAAAGTTTTAATGTACCTAAAATCTATTGGAATTATACAACTAAAAAAATTTTAACTCTAGACAAAGTAGATGGGATGTCTATCCGGGAACAAGAAAAACTTAAGGAGCTCGGTATTGATTTAAAAATTTTAGCAGAAAACTTAATACAAAATTTTTTAAAACAGGCTGTTAGAGATGGTTTTTTTCATGGAGATATGCATCAAGGAAATTTATTTGTTGACCAGCAAGGAAATATTATTCCTGTAGATTTTGGCATTATGGGAAGATTAGATAAAAACAATAGAAAATTCTTAGCTGAGATTTTATATGGTTTTATTCAAAGAGATTACGTAAAGGTAGCAGAAGTACATTTCCAGGCAGGTCTTGTTCCACAAGATGCTTCTAAAGAGGAGTTTGCCCAAGCATTAAGATCTGTTGGAGAACCCATCTTTGGTCAATCAATTAAAGATATATCTGGAGGAAATTTATTGGCTCAACTGTTTGAAATTACAGAAAAATTTAATATGCCAACTCAAACACCTCTACTTCTATTACAAAAGACTATGGTTGTAGTAGAAGGTGTATCGAGAAAACTATATCCTGAAACTAATATTTGGGAGGTTTCTAGACCTATTCTGGAAGATTGGTTGAAAAATACTAAAAGCCCAAAATCTACATTGGACACCGCAATTAATACTTCTGCTGAGATAATAAAAAGGATACCTGATTTACCGAACTTAATGGATAAAGCAAATTATGCTCTACAATTAATGGCTGAAGGAAAGCTAAATTTAGGGTTAAGAAACAATAAAAACTTAGAGATAGAGCAAATGAAGTTAAAAAGCTTCAGAAACAATTTGATTACAGGTTTTTTTGGTATTGTAATTGTTATTCTATTAGTATTTTAATTAAGTAATGTCATTAAAAAATAAAAAAATTCTAATAATTATAGGAGGTGGCATATCTGCCTATAAAGGTCTAGATCTAATAAGACTACTAAGAAAAAATAACGTAGATGTAAAAACTATACTAACAAAAAGTGGTAAAGAATTTGTTACACCGCTCTCGATTACCTCGTTAACAAAAAATAAAACATTTGAAGATATTTTTGATAAAAATAGTGAAGCAGAAATTGATCATATAGCTTTATCTAGATGGGCAGATTTAATTGTTGTTTTGCCTACAACTGCAAACTTTATGACTAAGTTAAGCTTGGGTAAAGCAGAAGATCTAGCTACAACAGTGTTACTGGCTTCTAATAAAGATATTCTTTTAGTGCCAGCAATGAATGTTCGAATGTGGCTTCATAAAGCAACCCAACGAAATTTAAAGATTTTACAAGATTACGGGTATTATTTTATTGGTCCAGAAAAAGGTGAAATGGCCTGTGGTGAATATGGAGAGGGAAAGATGTCTAGCCCTAGACAAATTTATTCTTATTTAAAAAGTTATTTTGAGCAAAAAGATTTAGTTAAAAACAAAAATTTTAAAGCTTTGGTTACTACTGGACCAACTAGAGAATATTTAGATCCTATTAGATACATTTCTAATGAATCAAGTGGAAAACAAGGATATGAAGTTGCTTTAGCATTAAAAAAATTAGGTATAAAAACTAAACTAATAGCAGGACCGTCAAATCTTAATTATTCCAAAAATTTAAAAATTAAAAAAATTATTTCCGCAAAAGAAATGATGATTGAAGTTAAAAAGTCTTTACCTGTTGATATAGCTGTTTGTGCAGCTGCTGTCTCGGACTTTAAGCCAATGAATAAAAGTAAAAACAAGATTAAAAAAAATATTTCAAGTTTCAATAATATAAGTTTAGAAAAAAATCCTGATATTTTAAATTATTTAAGTAAAAATAATAAATTTAGACCTAAAATAGTAGTAGGTTTTTCTGCAGAGACAGAAAATGTTATTCAAAACTCCAAAATAAAAATTAAAGAAAAATACTGTGACTTAATTATTGCCAACGACGTTTCTAAAAAAAACTTGGGTTTTAATTCAGAGTATAATAAAGTTTCAATAATTGATAAAAATGGAAAAATAAAGTCTATTCCAAAAAATAAAAAAAGTTATATTGCTAATACAATAGCTAAAATTATATTAGATAAACTTTTAATGAATGACAAAAATATTAATTAAGAGATTATCTAAAGAAGTTTCTTTACCAAAATATGAAACAATTGGGTCTTCTGGTATGGATTTAGCAGCATCTATAGGTGCTGATATTAATATCGAGCCAGGTAAAATAGCTACTATTCCAACAGGTTTAGCACTATCAATACCCAAAGGATATGAAGTACAAATCAGACCAAGATCTGGTCTAGCAGCAAAAAAAAAAATAAGTGTTTTAAACACACCTGGCACAATTGATGCTGATTATAGGGGTGAGATCAAAGTAATATTAATTAATCATGGTAACGAATCTTTCAAAATAGAAAAGGGATTTCGCATTGCTCAAATGGTTGTTTGTCCGGTAGTTCAAGCTAAACTTCAAGAAGTAGAAGATTTAAATGAAACTGAAAGAGGTAAAGGTGGATTTGGATCAACTGGGACTAAATAATTCTAAAAATGAAAAATAACTTGAATCAATTTAAAAGATTCGAAAAACAAATAATTTTAAAAAAAATTGGATTTGCAGGACAAAAAAAAATATTCTCAGCAAATATTTTAATTATAGGCTTAGGGGGTTTAGGATGCCCATTGCTCACTTATTTAGCAGCTTCTGGAGTAGGAAAAATTGGTATTGTTGATATGGATAAAGTTGAAGTTTCTAATTTAAATAGACAAACTTTGTTTAATCCTTCTGACATCGGTAAATTTAAAGTTAACCAGGCAAAAAAAATAATCAATAAGATAAATGACAAAATACAAATTATTCCATTTAAAGAAAAAATAACATATCGAAATATTAAAAAAATTTTAAGTAAATTTGATATTATATGTGATGGGACAGACAATTATGAAACTAGATATCTAATTAATGACTTTTGTGTAAAAAATAAAAAAATATTAATTTCATCTGCCATAAGTAAATTTGATGGTCAGCTCATGAAATTTAATTTTAAAAAAAAAGGACCTTGTTATAGATGTTTTATGCCAAACCCACCTGATGATGCAAATAATTGCCAAACTGAAGGTATATTTTCTCCTGTAGCAGGTATTATGGGAACTTTGCAGGCAAACGAAGTTTTAAAGTGTATTTTAAATACTAAGAATGATTTAAATAATCGTTTACTTATATTTGATGCTTTGAAAACAGAATTTAGAAAATCTAAAATATCTATTAATCCCACATGTATTAATAAATGTTAAGAATAATTATAATTTTTTTTAGCATACTATTTTTTGAAAGTTTTAGTTTTGGTCAAGATGAATATTTTTTAACTTTACGCTATGACACTGTTCATCTTAGACAAGGTCCTTCTCGAGAATATCCAATTAAAATTTTCTATACAAAAAAATTTTTACCAGTTTTGATTCAAGACAAGTCTGATAATTTTAGAAAAATTAGAGATCAAGAAAATAATACAGGCTGGATACATGTATCTCAACTTTCTAAAAAAAAGCTGCAATAGTCATTGATGAAAAATTGATAATGTTCAAAAAACCCACGGTTTACTCAAAACCTATAGCTGTACTTAAAAAAGGTCGTCTTACAAAAATTTTAAAATGCAATGAGTTCTGGTGTAAAGTAACATCAGATAAGTATAAAGGATGGTTAAAAAAGGAAAGTTTGTGGGGATTACTTTAATTTTTGATTTTTGAAGCCCAAAATTTATCAAGCAAAAAGTACCAAACTGCATTAGCTAATGGTTCAACGATCGCATCGGTAAGAGCAATCGCAAAAGAAACATCTGCAACAGACATTAATACAATAATTGCTATCGCAAAGTGACCAATAGTATAGATTATTGTTCTAAGTATTGATCCTTTGTTATTTTTATAAATATTTTTTGCAGTAGAAAAAATACCTTGAGTCAATTCTGTCATTTGCTTAAATCCCGTCTTGGATCTTTAATCTTTTTTACTTTATCTAAAATTCCAGATATCTTTGCAGTAATATATATAACATAAACAACTGCAAATCCTAAAGCCATTGTAGATAAAACTGTATAAATTGCAGATAAAATTCTCTCTTCGAACCAGTTTTCTACGCCTGAATTAGAGTGATATAGAATATTCCAAAATAAGACAAAACTTAGTTCATAAATTACTATTAATTTTAACATTTTATAATTTGATAATTAATTAATTCTTACCTGTCAGCATTCATTATCTTTGTCCATACTTCAACAAAATCTCTAACAAATTTTTCTTTGTTATCATCTTGAGCGTATACTTCTGCATAAGATCTTAGAATTGAATTTGATCCAAACACCAAATCAACTCTGGTTGCTGTAAATTTGGTTTTTTTTGATTTTCTTTCTATAATTTCATAAAGATTTTTACCTAAAGGTTTCCAAGTAAATTTCATATCAGTTAAATTCACAAAAAAATCATTTGTCATTACTCCAGGTTTATTAGTAAATACTCCGTGTTTTGAATTACCATAGTTTGTATCTAAAACTCTCATGCCGCCAATTAGAGCCGTCATCTCTTTTGCGGATAAATTCATTAAAGAAGCTCTATCTAGCATCATTTCCTCAGGGTCAACTGCATATTCTTCTTTTACCCAATTTCTGAAAGCATCATGCAAAGGTTCTAGTACTTTAAAAGAGTCAATGTCAGTCTGATCTTGAGATGCGTCTCCTCTACCAGGTGTAAAAGGGACATTAATTTTTAATCCAGCTTTTTTGATAGATTTTTCTAAACCAACATTCCCCCCCAGTACAATAATATCTGCCACACTCGCTTTTACTTTTTTGGCAATTTTTTCTAATTTTCCTATCACTTTCTTTAATCTATCAGGTTCATTCGCTTCCCATTTTTTTTGAGGCAATAAACGAATCCTTGCTCCATTTGCACCACCTCTCTTGTCTGTTCTTCTATAAGTTCTTGCACTATCCCAAGCTGTGCTAATCAAATCTGAATTTTTTAAACCAGCTGCTTCAATCAATTTTTTAGCCTTGGTAACACTAAAGCTTTTTTTTCCTTGAGGCACCGGATCTTGCCAAATTAAATCTTCTTTTGGCGCATCAGGTCCAATATAATTTTTTCTTGCTCCCATATCTCTATGAGTTAATTTAAACCACGCTCTTGTAAAAGAATCTGCCATGTATTCATGATCTTCCCTAAACTTTTCAGAAATTTTTCTGTAACTTGGATCCATTTTCATTGCCATATCAGCATCGGTCATTATTGGGTTTCTTTTAACTGATGGATCTCCTAAATCAACAGGCTTATCCTGTTCTTTCATATTTACTGGCTCCCATTGATTAGCTCCTGCCGGACTTTTCTTTAATTCCCATTCATAATCTAATAAAAGTTTTAAGTAAGTATCATCCCATTTGTTTGGATGCGTTGTCCAAGCTCCTTGGATTCCGCTGGTTACTTGGTTGACTCCTAATCCACCACCACCTTTTCGATTCCACCCAAATCCTTGTTCGTGGATTTCTCCTGCTTCAGGTTCAGGTCCCAATAAAGATGCATCACCATTACCGTGCGCTCTTCCTACAGAATGACCACCAACAGTTAATGCGCATGTCTCCTCATCATTCATTGCCATCCGACCAAATGTCTCTCTTACATCATGAGCGGTTCTTAAAGGATCTGGTTTTCCATCAACACCTTCTGGGTTTACATAAATTAGACCCATAACAACTGCTGCTAATGGATTAGCTAATGATTTTCGATTTTCATTATTTGAATATCTTTTGTCTTGAAGCCATTCTTTTTCTGAGCCCCAGTAAACATCTTTTTCAGGATGCCATATATCCTCTCTTCCAAAAGAGAATCCGTACATTTTTAATCCCATCGACTCGTAAGCCATATTTCCTGCTAAAATCATTAAATCAGCCCAACTTATTTTATTTCCGTATTTTTTTTTAACTGGCCAGAGCAATCTTCTCGCTTTATCTAAGTTGGTATTATCAGGCCATGAATTTAGAGGAGCAAATCTATGGTTACCTGTTCCACTTCCTCCTCGACCATCTGCAATTCTATATGTGCCGGCAGAGTGCCAAGCCATTCTTATGAATAATCCACCATAATGACCTAGGTCAGCAGGCCACCATTCCTGGCTATCAGTCATTAATTTTAGTAAATCTTTTTTAATTCCTTTAAAATTTAATTTTTTTACTTCTTTTTTGTAATCAAACTTTTTATCCATTGGATTAGTTTTAGTGTCGTGTTGGTGCAAAATATCTAAATTAAGATTTTTCGGCCACCAATGTGTAGGGGTTGATTGTGCAGTCATGCTGCCGTGCATAACAGGACACTTACTAGAACCATTTTTTTTGTACTCAACGCTCATAAATTTTTATGTAAGAAAACAATTATTCTAGTTTATAATTATTCTAAACTAGTAAGTCAATATGAAATTTATTTCTTTTGTAAACTGATTACAACTTCTAGATCTTTAATCTTTTTTCCTTTAGGTGGATTAGGAATCTTCTTTAAAATAACTTCTTGATAATCGATATCAGTAAGTTTTTTTGTTCCTGGATCATAAAAATGATGGTGCGACTTAATGTTCGTATCATAATAACTTTTACTATTGTTGGTTAAAATTTCTCTTATGTGCCCAGCTTTCTTAAAGGCTTCAACGGTATTATAAATTGTTGCTAAAGAAATTTTTGTTTGCCCTTTTCTATTAACAACTTTATTTAATGTTTCAGCTGTAAAATGAAAAGTTTCTTTTCTATCAAATAATTTTTTAGCTATTATAATTCTTTGTTTGGTTGGTCTTAGGTTAGAAGATCTTAATTTATTTATAATTTCTTTTTTTTGGTGCATAAACAACAGCTTTTTACAAAGTATTTAAAATTTTCTACAATTATTTATATAAAATTGTATATAAATCAAGTAAAAACTAATAACTAAACCTATGCAAAAAAATAGTTTTAATTATGATGAATTGAT
>MDSV01137014.1_pt1 | contig 10207 bp, 9 predicted proteins | sample 810851 | NCBI WGS metagenome assembly MDSV01 (sample SAMN05326640, study PRJNA326480) | marine metagenome | isolation source: seawater | place: Atlantic Ocean: North East | collected 2012
GCAGCACGTGCTTCGACGTGCGCAACCGCAAGTACTTCCGCGACAAGTGCCCCGTGTGCAATCAAAGATTCGCGTCGTGTGTGATGGTGGCGACGCAGGCGATCGCGGCGATCGATCCCGTTGGCGACGTCGCCGGCGCGACCGGCGCGGCGTTGGGCGCGGCGCCGGCGCCCAACGACGCGCCGAGCACCGAGGGCGACGAGGACGTGCTGCGCGAGGCGTTCGCGGCGCTCACGGCGACTGAGCGCGTCTTCTCGGGGTCGATGAAGGCGGTGGTGGCGGCGATCGACGCGTTTCTGCGCTACAAGCCGAGGGGCGCGCGGATTCTCTTGGCGTTCCCGTGCGAGGGCAATCGCGAGGAGCACAAGACGACAATGAAGACGCGCGAGACGCTCAGGACGAGCCTGGCGGGCCGCGCGCACTCGATCGAGTCGATTGGGGCGTCGGCGACCAAGACCAGGGACACGGTCGACCGCTTTCTAAGCGACGCGCCGACGAACCAAGTCCTCCTGATCAACACGAACGACCGCGACCACTCGCGGAGCCTCGAGGGCCTCGACCTGTACACGACCGACCTCGTCTTGCTCAGAGAGGACGAGTCGACACAGTCGAGCACCTATGTGCAGGCCATCGGGCGTATGATGAGGCCTCAGTTTCGCACCTACGTTTCTGACGGGTGGGGTTGCACGGGGGACGACGACGACGAGGAGGAAGGGAACGTCGCGCACCCAGACAAGTGGCTCGTGTTGCTGGAGGACGCGGCGCCCGCCGAGGCGGGCGCGGCGGGCGCGGCCGAGGAGGACTCGTCCTCGGAAGGGGAGTGGGAAGACATCGACGCGGCGCAGCTCGTCGACGTGGGTCCCGACGAGGCGCGCGCGCTGCTGGGGGGCGCGTGATAAGTGCGACGCGCGCGTCCCTCGAGAGAACGAGAAGAGAACCCGGAAGATGTCCGTGCGTCGCGCGGAATACCCTCCGCCCGGCACCCAGGCGCCGCCGCGGATGACCAAGGAGGACGCGATGGTGCAATGGATGGACGCCGTGCTGCGCCTCCAGAAGGCGCAGAGGCAAGCGTGGGATCACGTAGCGCAGGCGGTTTCCCGAATGGACAAGACCGAGGAGAACTACCCTTTCAGAATGGTGTTGCAAGACCGTGATCTCATCGATGAACACACCGAAAAGGTGGATGCGCTCGCGGACGCGTGGCGGCGGGGGCGGTGAGGGGGCGGTGGCAGAGCTGAGATATGGAGGGCGGGGTTTGAGTTGTAACGCGTACGTTTTTTTGGCATTGTTTCGAACACGGGGAAGAGTTTGACGCGTACACACAAACTAGATAAGGCCCGTGCGCCCACACCACGTGCAGAGCGTGCGCGCGCGAGTCGGGAAGCCGGCAAGCCGCGCTCGGTCGCACCGCCATGTCCGTGCGCAGGGACGCAGGCGCGCGCGTGCCGCCAGCGGCCGCCCGTCCCGGCACGCTGTGCGGCCCCGCGATCACCCTCGCAACCTCGGGCAGCTACCGATGCGCGCCTCCCCGGTCCGGTCTGAGCCTGACGAGCGCGCCCAAGCCCACGACGATGCACTACGACCCCGACGCGCACGCGGAGGCCATCCACGCCGAGGCCAAGGAGCTGTACGATTCGATGTCGCCGCAGGAGCGCTGGGAATGGATGCAATCCGTTGGCAACGTCTCGGTGAGCCCGGTCAGGGAGTACGAGCTTGAGCAGATCAAGGAGCAGTTCGAAGAGTGGGGCGTGCACGACCCTGCGGACGACGAGGAGGACGAGGAGGACGAGGAGGACGAGGACGCAGAGGAGGCGGCGCTGCTGGCCCAGAAGAGTGAGATCGAAGCTCGGTTGGCAGAGATCCAGGACAAGAAGCGCAAACGTCGGGAGACATTGTGATGAATGTGAGGTCAAACGCGATCCTTCGGTCGCCATCCCAGACAATTGGGCGGGCGTTGCAACCCAAGTGCGTCGCGTCGGTTGAGCGCCGTCGCGCGCGGCCGGTCGCGCACGCCACCGGCCGGGGAGCCCTTCTTCGGGGAGCAGGGGGCGGGAGGGAAGAGGGGTGGGGGTCCGTCGCGCGCCGCACCTTGCCGCGGACATTCGGACGAGACAAACACACGATACACACACACACACACACACACGAACACGCGATGTCAAAGCGAGAGTTGGAACCGAGTGGTGGTAGCGATCTTGGCAACCGGCTGGCGGCGCTGGCTTTCGAAGGCCACAAGAAGCGCAGGCGCGAGGAGGAGCGCGAGAAGAGCCGCTTCGCTCCCGACATCGAGCGCGCGTTCGAACAGGCTCTCAGCAAGTTTGAGCGCGACGCCGAGGAAGTCGGCGAGACGGACTTTGCGTTTACCTTCAGTTGCGAGCGCAACGTTCACTGGTTTCCCGTGGACGAGAACGAGGTCTTTGAAGCGCTGCCGGAGAAAGTCAAGACGATGGCGCGCGACCCGAACTTTCTCGTCAAGGTCGTCCCGGCGCCGGCGTACACTTACAAGATTAGTCTCAACGTCGAGAAACGCACCGAGGAGCTCATCGACGCGGCCGACGAGAAGGCCGAGGCGTCGGGGGTGCCGTACTGGAAGTAGTGTGTGTGTGTGTGTGTGTGTATGCGGCACAACAAATCTCTATGAGAGCCTTATTTTGCGCATTGAGATTTTGCAGCTCGTGAGCCCACTGGCCGCGCGCGCCACCGGCTCGGGAGCCCTTCCTCGTCGAGCGGCGCGCGCGCGCGTGTGTAGAGGACAAGAGGAGCCGACGCGCGTCCACACACATATACACACGCGACGCCGACAACCCACGCCCGCGGCGCCGCGGCTTGCGGGGTGCGCGTTTGCATTTTTGTGCGTGCCCGTGCGCGCCCGCGCGATGGCGGCAGACCTTGGCATCAACGATGCGAGCAGCGACACCACCACCGACGACGCGTCGCGGGAGCGGGAGCACGAGCCGGCGCCGCCGCCCAACGTGGCCGGCGCCGCGGCCAAAGAGCGCGCCCGCGCGGAGCGCGAGGAGCGCCGGCGCGTCGCCATGGCGCTGCCGCGCCCAAGGGGGAGGCGTGGCGGCGCGCACGAGTCGAGCGCCCCGTGGACGCTCGACGAGAAGGAGGCGCTCCTGCGGTTGCGCGCATTGGAGGCGGTGGACAAGCCCTCGTGGGCGCTGATCGCGCGCGATCTCGCGCAGTCGACGGGGCGGCCGCGCTCGGCCACGTCGGTGCGACAGCTTTGGATGCGCATGCGCAATGGGCGTGCGCGTGCACAGTTGCCGAGGGGGGACGCGACGCGCGCCAAGAACTTTTGCGCGCGCTGCGGCGCGCTGAAGCTTGGCCACTTGTGCACTTCTGCACCGAGCGACGAGATGTTGACGGAGCAGGCGCGACGCGCGATCGAGGAAGGGGCGTTGGAGAGCGACGAGGAGTGGTGATGACGACCAGTGGCGAGAGAGAAGACGGGAGCATTACCACTCGATACATGCACACACACACACACGTGATACCACACAGAGTAAAATAAACGCCGCGCTCACGCGGAAAGGAAGCGCTCCAGCTCCTTCTCCCCCTTTTCGCTCGTGTAGCCCACCGTCGGAATCCGAAGGCAAAGGGCGTGCTCCGCGTTGAGCCGCTTCATCTCCGCAACCTGGCCAGCCAGGATCCCGTGCTGCTTCTGCACCTGCTTAAGCACGTCGACGACCTGGCCGATCGAGCCCGGGTTGTTCTGTCGGTTCGAGAACCGGCCAGTGAAGCCGCACAATCGCACCTTCCGCTCGGCGTCGTCCCGCGCCTCGCGCACCGCACGCAGCGCCACGAGCGCCGACGATCGCAGGGCGAGGAAGGCGTCCCTCTGCGCCGCCGTTCGCACCGCGAGCGCCTGGAACTCGTCCGGATTGCCACGCACGACGCCGAGCGTCGTGTAGCGCACGTCGATGAGCGTTTTCGACGCGAGGCACTTAAAGTTGTGCCACGCGTGCCACGCGGCGTCTTTTACATCGACGTTTGGCGCAAAGCCGCCGTTTCCGATGGCGCGATCGTCCGACAGAGGCGTCGCAACGGGCTTCCACCCGCCCGGAATCGTGCCGACGGTGTCGCGGAGCCGCGCGAAGACGTGGTCGATCACGAGCCGCATCCGTGGCGTCGAGGCCTCGAGCGGGCCGAGCGACCGCAGCAGGTCCCTGCACACGCACGGGAGGCGCAAGGCCTCGCACAGCGCGCTTTGCGCCAGGATGTGCAAAAGGACGTCCGACGGCATCGTGGCGAGCTGTCCCTTGGCGCTGCTGGTGCGGAGCGCGTGGAGAGCCCTCGCGGCCGCCGCGCGCTCGAGCTCCCGTTTGCGCGCCGCCCGTCTCGCCGCCTCGGCCGCCGCCTCGGCCGCCGCCACGCAGGCGGCGCGCCGCGACGCCGGGACACGGTCCATCCGCTCGAGCGCGTTCCCAAACCACACCGCGGCATTTGCAAACGCATCCCCAGCCATCCAAGCATGCCGGCCGTATTCCAGGTGCATCCAACGCGCGTAGTTCCGATCGAACTTGAGGACCCATGCGTACGTCTCGCCCTTGTGCTTGCCAAATCCCATCCGCGTTTGCGCATTTGGATCGTTGAGCACCTCGGTGTACGCGCTCTCGCTCATGCGTGCGCGAGTGGCCAGGCACCACACGCCGCACGCCGCAAGCGCACGTACGGGCGCCGATAACGCGCAAACGCGGCCGCGCATGGTCGAGGGATGGCCACGGTGGGAGAGGCGCGCGCCGGCGCGCGCGCGCGGCTGCGACGCGTGGTCGCGGCGCTCCTTGCGCGCAGGTGGACCTTGCGCGCCGAACTGCTTTCGCCACTCGAGGGGCTTTGCGCGCGCTGCGAGCCGCCGTCGCCGGCGCAGTGGAAACGCTTTCTGAGCACGCGCGCGCGCGAGCCCACGACCGAGGCGCTCGAGGCCGATCGCGACGCCCTTGCGCGGCTGGTCGAGCGGTTGCAAGCGCTCGAGGCCCGGCGCGACGACCTCGAGCAAGGGGTCGATGCCGAACGCGCGGCGTGGGTGGAGCGGCAGCAAACGGCAGCGAGTGCCGACGCGCACACCAGCGCGCGCCGATGCGCGCGCGACCGGCGCATCTCGCGCGCCGCCAACGCGGCAACGCGGCAGCGCGCGTTGCGCACGCGGGGGCTCGCAGAGCTGCACGCGCGCTTCGGCGCCACCCTTTCCGACGCCGATGCCAATGCCAACGCCACCGCCGACGCGTCCGTGGACGCGACGCTCATGCGGTGCTTTGAGGACGAACTCGCGACCGAGACGGCGGCGGCGCGCAAAGCGCTGGCGTCGGACGAGGCGCGCGCGGTGCGCGAGTGGAGCGAGTGGGTCGACAAGCGGGTCGACGACGAAACGACGCCGACGACGCCGACGACGCCGACAACGCTGGCGTCGCCATCGTGGTCGCGCGCGGCGCTCGAGGCGCGGCACGCCGCGCTCCACGCGCGCGTGCGCGACGTCAAGGTTGAGGTCGGTGAAACGCAGCGCCTGCACGACGACGCGGCGCGCCGACTGGCGCTCGGACGGCTGCGCGCGTGCCTGCAGCACAGCGCGCGCGAGCACGCGCGTCTCGACGCAATGGCCGACGCACTCGTCGCCGCCGACGGATCCGACGCCGATATCGAGGACGCGAGACGCGAGGCCGCCACGTACGGCGCGATCGTCGTCGGCCCGATCAGGGCGCAGTACGCAGAGGCGTTGCGGCGCGCGCCCGACGAGCCGCTGTCCGACGCCGATGTGAGCGCGCGCGTCGACATCGACGCCCTTGCACCACCCGACGACGATCCCACGCGCACGCTCGACGCCAAACGCGACGCGCTGCAACAGCTCCGCGAGGCGCAGATGGCGCTGCAGCTGGCACAGGATCGGTGGGGTTGCGACGTGGCATTGATGGACGCTTTGGCCAATCGCGTGCTCGTGGCCCTCGCGGTTCAGTCGGCGCGCGCGGACGCAGCAGCCGACGCCGATACCGAGTTGGAGCCGTTGGCGCGGGCCCACGCCAACGCACTCGTCCTGTCGCCCACGTGGAGCGAAGCAAACCATCGCGGTCGTTGGGGGGTCGACGAGGCGGTGCAGCGCGTGGTCAAGTGGGCACCATCGACGGCAATGACGACAACTGGGGCGACGGGCGCGGTCAAGGCGTGTCGCGAGCACACTCGCCGCGCCGGACACGCACCGCTGCCATCGCTCGCGGCAGCGGCAGCGGCAGCGGCGGCGGCAGCGGCGGCAACGGCGGCACGCCGCTCCGCTCGCTAGGGGCGGAGGCGCGGGGTGGTGAAGCGGGATGGGGCGGACGGGCTGGGCAAAGAACCAAGACGATAGACAAACACGCACACGCACACACACACACACACACACGCGCGCGCGCGGTCGGATGGGACGCACGCGACAGAGTCGCTCCATGATGACGGCGGTGGTGCCCGCGGTTGCAATCTGGTCCGACAGGGCGCCTACCTCGACGCCGAGCGCGCCCGACGCGAGCTCCGCCCAACGCGACGCCGCTGAGCGCCTTGCGACGCGCCTCAAGTCCGTCCGGGCAGACCTCGAGGTCATCGAGCGGCGCAATGTGGCGCTCCTCGCGCGCGCGCACGCGCGCGCGAGTGCAGCGCGCGCGGCCACGTTGCCAATCAAGTGGGTGGCACAATCCGTGGTGGCCACGGCAGTGGACGAGGCGATTCGAAGCACAGTGCATTGTCCGGAGGCAGGATGTCTGGTTGATTCGGTAGTCGATGGCGACGTTCCTGGCGAAGCGTGACGCGGCCCGACGCGCCCCTCTTGTGCCCCACCGACGACGGGATCGGCGCGAGGCGCAGCGCGCGCCGCGCCGCACGTCGTTGCGCGTGCGCGCGTGCAGGCCGCGCGCGCGCGTCGGCCGCGTCGGCCGCGTCGGCCGCGTCGCCAAAACGGCCCAGACGGTCCGTTTCGTCCCATTGGAACGGAGCGGTCGTCGCCTTGCCAAACAGTGCCTCGTCCAACTCTCCGATGTCTTCGATGGAGCTCAGAGAGCCGATCGTCGTGACCGACAGGACCTCCCACGTGGAAAGGTCGTCACACTCACTTGCACACGCCGACTTGTTGTCGTTGTCCACCAGCAAATTGGCCAAGTCAATAACCAAGAGTCGTTCGTCAGCGTCGCTGGCATCGTCGACGTTTGAATATGGAAGGGCGTCTTGCAGCCGCATCACGTCGACGGGGCTCGGGGCCGCCGCGCGCAAAGCGTCCTTCGGAACCGCATCGAGGACCGCATCGAGGACCGCGTCAGGGCAAAGCTTCGCCCAGCGGCGCGCGCATCGCCGTTTTGTACTGCACGAGGGCTCGTACCCGAGCCGACGCGCGACGCGCGACCAAAACGCCGCGCGCGACGGCTGGGTCGACGTTTCCTCGCTGCGCACGACCTCCTCGAGCCGCTGGTCTTCCTCCAGAGTCCACTTTGGCCCCGTTTTGTGGTGCCCCGCATCCATAGTGTCCGTGCGCGCTCGCGCTTGCACCACGCGCGCGACGCAGACCGCAAGCCGCGCGCAAACTCGCTCGCAAATTGCGTCGCGGTGGCGCAAAAAAACACAAACACTTTACGCGGCGTTCACGCGGTGCGCGCGACGACGTAAAAAGCAAACACCTTCTAAAGTTTTTCTAAAGTTGAGAGTTTCCTCTAAAGTTGGTCCCTCGCCAAGTGTTTGCTTTTCGATGCAAACTTGCACATGCAAGTTTGGTTGCTACTTTATATATAAACACCCCTTGAAAACTTGCACGTGCAAGTTTGCATCGAAATGCAAACACTTGGCGAGGGACCAACTTTAGAGGAAACTCTCAACTTTAGAAAATCGCTAGAAGGTGTTTGCTTTTTACGTCGTCGCGCGTTCCGCGTGTCGAGTCACGCGTCGCGTTGCGTCCGTACTACCCCATCGGCAGCGGCGGTCCGGGCGTTCCCGCGGCTGCGCGGGCGCGGGCGTAGCGCGCTTCCCGCCTCGTCGCGCGCCTTTCCTCTTCCTTGACCTTTTCTTCTTTATATGCCTTCTGCACGTCCTCAAGCTCCATGATAGCGTCCGGCACATAACGTATTACGAAGGTATCGGTCTCAAAGGCGAGCTTGACGAGATCATTGTAGCCATCGATTGGCCATTGTTTACCCATTGTCGCCGATTCGTCGTCTAAAGTCTTTTCGTCTAACGATCCTGGAACCCATCGCAGCGCATGCCCATCCTTGCGCACAAACGCCTCTGCAATCTCGTAATAACCGTCAATGGGCGCATAGAACTGATTCCCATCATATATGTCGATGGAGCCTTTCACATATTTGATGGCCCTGTATGTGTTCTTTGCGGCGACCTTGGCCACCTCGACATAGTTTTGCAAGGGCGTGATCGGCAGCTCACCAATGCCCTCATCATCGAAGCGTAGCATTGGTCCTGGGCTGCCATACTCCCTAGGATCCGGCTGCGAGCCTGGCACTCGGCCCAACGCCATCCCGTCTTGTTCGACGGCCGCCATCACAATCTCGTCAAACCCTTCGCACGGGGAGCCAAGCTGCATCGCCATTTTTGGGTGAAACGACCCCGGCACGTGCTGCAGCGCCCGTCCATTTAGTTTGACGGCGATCGTGGCAATCTCGGGATAGTCCACAATCGGCGAAAATTTGAGGAAGACCTTCCCTTTCGCATCCAGCAACCTCGGATCGTCCGGACGCATTGTCAGGTCCCAATTGTTGTAGCGGTGCAGAAGAATCGGCGATCCGGGTATAAACTCCAGCGCATTGGGGTCATTGCCAACGATGAACTTGGCATGGGCACTCACATGGGGCGCGTCGAACGGATTTACCATGTGCCGGACCACGCTTCGGTACATCATTGCCAAGTCGGTGGCGACTTCGCGCCCCTCGTCTTCCTGGCGCTTGACCATTCCCAAGAGCGACTTGTACAATCTTCTGTCCGCACACACGTCCTCAAAGTGCTGTTGCGCAGTAAAGACCTCCAGGCGTGCCAGGTCGTTTTTTGTCCGATCTCCGGTAGCATTATAGAGGACCACTTTTGCGTAGTTTGGGTCGGCCCTTTTCCGCGCGACGTACCAGGCTTGTGCGTCATCGTGCGTTGTAAAGGAGCCATAAAACCCGAGGTGCACGTTCAGATGCTCGTAGAGCGTGCCGTCCTCGCACCGTCCCGACCACGGCATGCCACGGCTTTTGCACAGCGTTTGGATGCGCTCGTCGCAGGGTTCCTCCTCCGCCATGACCTCCACGACGCGCATCCAAAGATCGGTACCAGCAAGACGGTCGCTAAACTGCTTGATGGAAGACGGTTCGATTACCCTTTTCGTTTTTTGGGGTTGTGTGCCGACCCGGACCGGCGCGGCCTTGAGGCGCAGCTCCGAGAGGCGGGGCAGCATCGGCGCGGCGCGTGGACGACGCGCGGTGCGGCCGCCTTTGCTCTGCTTGCCGCGCCGCGCGGGGCTTATCACACGATTGCCAGCGTACACGCGCAACTTTTCTGTTTTTTTTCTTGCACATGCACACGCAAGCAATTTTTTTACACGGACCGTACACTCCCAAAACTCCTTTTGTGTGCGCACCAAAGTCCACTTTGCGACCCTTCCCCGTCACCTGTTTTTTTTGCCTCGGGCGCCGCAAGGCGCTCCCGTGTGCGACGACGAGATCTACTACGCCTAGTCGGTGGAGCTCGCGACCTTCTTGGGCGCCTTGGCGGGCAGCGTTGCCTTGTAGTTGTCATAGGCCGCCTGCCCTGCGTCCATTGCAAACGTGCGAAGCGCGCCGGGGAGAGACAACGTCGTTGCGGCCTTGGCCTCCTCCATTTTGAACGTTTTCGATTTCGTGAATCGCGACACCCTCTTCCCGTTTTCGACCAACAGATTGACCATGTGGTCGGCCATCCCCTCGAAGGCCATGACCGCGTCCTTCGAGATCGTGCGCGCTTCGCCCGACTCGCTCTGCTGCGCCTTGTGGAGCTTCAAAATGTACGAAGCAAACTCGGGCGGCGCGACCGTCGCCTTATTGGTCTTCTTCTTCCTCTTCTTCTCGATCTCCCCGTTGCCTCCAGGATTCGTGCTTTCGGGCCGCGCGGTGTTCTCCGCCTTCTTGGTCATTGCGAGGGTGCACCGAGCGCTGTGCGCGTGCGTGGTCCGGACGCGCGAGTGCGATGCGTGCACGGTTAGCGAGCGCATGGGTCGGTGATAAGGCGC
>MDSV01004888.1_pt1 | contig 10206 bp, 8 predicted proteins | sample 810851 | NCBI WGS metagenome assembly MDSV01 (sample SAMN05326640, study PRJNA326480) | marine metagenome | isolation source: seawater | place: Atlantic Ocean: North East | collected 2012
TGTAACTCTGCTTGCTCGGTTCTGACTAAACCTGCGATAACCGCATTTACGCGAACCTTGGGCGCCCACTCAACCGCGACTGATGAGGAGAAGTTGACCATGCCTGCCTTGGCCGCACCGTAAGCTGCGGTGCCCGGCGATGGGCGAATGACGCTAACACTGGCAATATTAATAATACTGCCGCCACTGGCCTGATCTTGCATAAGCGTATTGGCCATCTGAGCAAGATTAATCGGCGCAAGCAAATTTAGATTAATGATCGATGCAGTAAACCGTGGTGATGCCGTTGCCGCATCAGCCGGAGGTGCGCCACCGGCATTATTGACTAACACATCTAAACGCCCTGATTCAGTTTTGATTTGATCGAACATGGCTTGTGCCTGGTCGAGATCGCGGACATCGGCGCTAATAAATTGGGCGACATTACTGCCGTTGTGAGTCGGTGCCGATGGCAGCGATTCTGGCGCTGAACGACCGCAAATATAGACAGTAGCACCAGCCTCAAGAAAGCGTAGGCTGATACCTAGCCCCACGCCTTTACCGCCGCCGGTCACCAATACCACAGCGTTATCGAAGCAAAGTCTCGTATTGGTTGGGTTGTCTTGCGTATTATCGTTGTTGGCCATAATTCTATTCGCATTACTCGTGATGCTAATCGGATGCTAAAATCGATGCAGGCTTGATTTTAGCGAACGGTTTGTTTTCTATATTTAGTTTATTGTAACTGGATCTTGATTTAAAAGGAAAATATCCCTTTTAGGGTGGCGGTTATTGCCACTCATCTTTAAGGGCAATTTCAGCGTATAATAACCACAAACCAGCATTGGTTCATTCACTTCGTTCAGCGATGGCCGTTGGGCGACGATTTAATACACAATTACAATAAGGAATTGCTATGAGTGATTTATTACCCACCGTTGCCATTTTGGGCGGTACTGGCGATCTTGGGACGGGTTTAGCGCGTCGTTGGACGCAGGCAGGTTATCGCGTCATTATTGGCTCGCGGACTCAGGAAAAAGCGCAAGAAGCGGTCGATGCCTTACAAGGCTTGATGCAAGAGCGAGGAATTGCAGACGCTGCTGCCGAGGCGATGGATAATCATGCAGCTGCCAGTGCAGCTGACATCGTTGCAATGACGGTTCCTTTTGCCCACCATGCCAGTACCTTAGAGTCGGTCAAAGATGTGCTTGAGGGGAAAATTTTAATTGATGTGACGGTGCCATTAGTTCCACCTAAAGTGGCGCGTGTCCAATTGCCAGAGCAGGGCTCAGCGGGCCAGATTGCTCAGGAGATCGTCGGTGAAAACGTGCAAGTCGTATCGGCGTTTCAAAATGTCGCTGCTGTGCATTTACAAGCGGGCAGTGACTTAACCTGTGATGTTATCGTCTGCGGCAATAAAAAAGCCGCTCGAGAAGAGGTTATCAAACTTGTTGAAGCGGCCGGCATGAAGGGCTACCACGGAGGTTCAATTGCGAATGCCGCGGCGGTTGAAGCGCTCACCTCGGTGCTGATTTTTATCAATAAGCAATACAAGTGTCATGCCGGTATTGCCTTAACGGGCATTCCAGAGGCTTAATTGACTGACGCCTGTGGACCTTTCTCTAACCGCACTGAAAACATTACCTTTGGTCGAGGTTGGCGATGATTTGCCAGCCTTGCTCGATACTGCTTTACAGGCGGCTAAACTCGAGCTGGTGGATGGCGATATACTCGTTATCGCACAAAAAATCATTTCGAAATCTGAAGGTCGCTATGCCTTACTGGACGAAATTGAGCCTTCTGCCGAGGCGCTACATTGGGCCGCTAAAGTCGACAAAGACCCTCGTTTAGTGCAGTTGATTCTAGATGAGTCAAAAGAAGTGGTTAGGCATCGTCCAGGGGTGATGATTGTCGAGCATCGCTGTGGTTATGTGCATGCGAATGCTGGTATCGATCGGTCTAATATTACTGATTTTGAGGGCCGAGAGCGGGTCTTGCTATTGCCCACGGATGCGAATTTGAGTGCAAAAAAGCTTGCCGATTATTTCGCTCAGCAAGATTTGAAAATAGGTATTATCATCAGTGACAGTGCGGGTCGAGCCTGGCGCAACGGCATTACCGGTTTTGCGATAGGTAGCGCTGGGGTGCCGTCATTGCGCTCAGCGATCGGCGCCTCTGATTTATTTGGTCGACCGCTAGAAGTCACCGAAATGGCTGACGCAGACGAGCTGGCATCTGCCGCCTCGCTATTGATGGGGCAGGGTGATGAATCGGTTCCAGCGGTCGTTATTCGAGGGTGGGATTGGCAAGTCAGCGAGCAGGATGCGAGCGCATTGATCCGTGATAAAAAAGCCGATCTGTTTCGTTAGCCTAGTGATAATAGAATGATAGAACAAGCAAATATATTAGCTCTTACAGGCGGCGTTGGTGGGGCGAAATTAGCGCTGGGCTTGGCGCGATCACTGTCGCCAAAACAGCTGACTATTGTTGCCAATACTGCTGATGACTTCTGTCATTTAGGCTTTCCTGTTTCACCTGATCTCGATACCGTGATGTATACCTTGGCGGGCTTAAATAATGACGAGCAGGGCTGGGGTCTGGCAAATGAAACGTGGCAATTTATGGATGCTATGTCCAAGCTTGGCGGTGATACCTGGTTTCGATTGGGCGATCGTGACCTCGCGACACATACTCGCAGGCGTCAATATTTGGAGCAGGGCCTCAGTTTAGAGCAGGTCACTGCAAAGCTGTGCCAAGCGCTCGGGGTTGAGCAACAGCTGATTCCCATGACTAACGACGCAGTTGCGACACAGGTGCTTACCGATCAAGGCTGGCTTGACTTCCAAGACTATTTTGTCGGCCAGCAGTGCCAACCCCCAGTGAGTGAGATCCGATTTAACGGCATGGCATTAGCGGCCCCTAGCGACGCTTTCGAGGCTGCCATAGCAGCAGAGCCTAAAGCTATTATTATTTGCCCGTCGAACCCCTTTGTCAGTGTCGATCCTATTTTAAAAATACCGTCGGTATTACCAAAACTTAAGCGATGTCAGGCACCTATTATTGCAGTATCACCTATTGTGAATGGCATGGCGATTAAGGGTCCGACCGCAAAAATGATGCAGGGGCTTGAAATGCCAATCTCAGTGATCGGTGTTGCCAGTTACTATAGTGATACCATTGACGGACTGGTTATTGATCGCAGCGACACTGATCGAGCCGCTGAAATTGAGGCGATGGGTATTAGAGTAAAAATTGCCGACACGGTGATGCACAGCGAGCAGGATAAAATAAATCTAGCTCAGCAGTGCTTGCAATTCGCTGAACAATTTGATTCATCAGCGCTAGAATAACCTTAACAAAAATAGGTTTTTTATGTGGGCAGTCTTACCCCTTAAAGATTTTGTCAGTGCTAAGCAGCGTCTTTCTGGTGTGCTATCGGCTACTGAGCGTCGTCGTTTATTTCATGCGATGGTGGAAGATGTGTTGTCGGTATTAACACAGGCGCCATCGATAGACGGCATTGTGATAGTGTCTGATGATCCTACCGCTGCGTTAATGGCTAAGCACTATGCTGTCACGCTAATTTCTGAGCCCGCACAGATCGCACCAGCCAAGCTAACATCAACTACGATTTTATCCCCATTGAATGCGGCTATTAACGCTGGCTGTGAGCATGTTTTACAATTAGCTGACGACACCGATATCTGTATTTTACATGCCGATCTGCCCGAATTATCGATTGCTGAGATAGAGCGACTTGCGCATCAGCGCGATGATTTATCACCATCAGAGCGGCGCGATTCAGTGATCTTAGTCTCTGACCGGCATCAAGCCGGCACCAATGCAATGGTGTTGCACAGCAGTCATTTTTTGCCGCTTAAGGTTCAGCAACGACATACATTAAACCGGCAATTATTTCACTTTGGACATAATAGTTTCGCGCTTCATCTGGAATCATTTGCCGCGCAAGACCTTTCGATCCAGCGATTCTACTCACCGTCGATTGCCGCAGATATTGATACCCCCAGTGATTTAATGGCCTTTATTTTAGGCCTTAACCGATCAGATTCGATGGAGTCGGATTCTTTATCGCGTCAGCGCTCACAGGTCTCTTCATGCACGTCAGAGTATTGTCGTGATAGCGCTATTGCCCAACGACTGCAAATGATGTGGATGCTAGAGGTTGAGGACGTCGAGCATGATTTGACAGAGGACCAAAAAAATTCAACATCGCTTGATTACAGTCAACTTGATCGGCCTATGCATGATCAGGCTCTGGCATTAGCTGACGATGACGATTTGGTGGCATTAATGAAGCAGGCGTCGGCCTTGCGAGATGCTGGGCATGGATCGCTGATTTCTTATTCGAGAAAAGTATTTATTCCGCTAACTCATTTGTGTCGAGATGTTTGTCACTACTGCACGTTCGCCACCACGCCTAGACATCTTGACGCTATTTATATGACGGCTGATGAAGTAGTTGCTTTGGCTAAGCAAGGTGAGTTACAGGGTTGCAAAGAGGCACTTTTCACTTTGGGTGAAAAGCCAGAGTTGCGCTATCGGGTGGCGCGTGAGGCTTTAGCTGAGATGGGTTTTAGCACCACGTTAGAATACGTGACGCATGTTGCTCAGCGAGTCGCAGAGGAGACCTCGTTACTGCCGCATATTAATGCCGGATGCATGGATGCCGACGAGATTAAAGCGTTGCGAAAAGTGTCGGCCTCAATGGGGATTATGCTCGAGTCATCCTCCGAGCGCTTAACCGAAAAAGGTATGCCACACTATGGCTCGCCTGATAAAGACCCTGCCGTTCGTTTAGAGACTATTCGATTAGCCGGTGAATTGAATGTGCCGTTTACTTCGGGCATTCTAATCGGTATTGGTGAAACACGCCGCGAGCGCATTGAATCAATGTTGGCGCTGCGTGATTTACATGACAAGCATGGTCACTTGCAAGAAGTGATCATTCAGAATTTTAGAGCCAAGCCTGATACTAAAATGGCCCAGTCGCCGGATCCCAGCGTCGAAGAGTTACTTTGGACTATTGCAGTCGCGCGTATTATTTTTGGTGCTGCGATGCATATTCAAGCGCCGCCTAATTTAAGTCCGGGCGAGCTAGAAAAAATTGTTCAAGCCGGTATCGATGACTGGGGCGGTGTATCGCCACTGACCCCAGATCATGTGAATCCAGAAGCCCCATGGCCTCATGTTGATCAATTGGCATCTCAAACTCGCGCGACGGGTAAGTACCTGCATGAGAGGTTAACGATCTACCCCGACTATGCGTGCGACACTTTTCGTTGGCTTGAGCCTACCATGCAGGCTAAAGTGCTCGCTATGATTGATAGTGAAGGTTGGCCGCGAACAGATAACTGGGTGGCGGGTATTTCGAATTCGATCCCTGCTTGGTGGCAAGCTCAAAAATATGATCAAGCAAGACCCGTTGCTTCAAGCGCAATCGCTGCGATTACAGCCAAGGCTTCAGCTGGCGAAGTGCTGAAAGAACAAGAGGTCGCGCAACTTTTTTCGGCGCGTAATGATGATTTTTGGCATGTCTGTCACGCGGCGGACTCGCTCCGACAGTCAGTGAATAGAGATGCGGTTAAATACGTAGTTAATCGGAATATTAACTACACCAATATTTGTTATTTTAAATGCCAGTTTTGTGCCTTTTCAAAAGGTAAGATGAGTGAGAATTTACGCGGCAGACCTTACGATTTAAGTGAGCAAGAAATTCAGCGTCGGACCCGCGAAGCCTGGGATCGGGGCGCGACAGAAGTCTGTATGCAAGGTGGCATTCATCCCGGTTACACTGGCCAGACATATATGGATATTTGTCATGCAATTAAACAAGCTTCCCCCGATATGCATATTCATGCTTTTTCGCCATTAGAAATTTGGCAGGGGGCGAAAACTTTAGGCTTAGATATTAAAACCTACTTGCAGCAGTTGATAGAAGCGGGGTTATCAACCTTGCCTGGCACAGCGGCAGAGATATTGGACGATGAGGTGCGTGACACGCTCTGTCCTGAAAAAATTCGTACTGAGCAGTGGTTGCATGTCATGGAGACGGCACATAGTTTAGGTATGAAAACCACATCCACGATTATGTATGGCCACATAGAAACACCTATTCATTGGGCGCGCCACCTGTTGAGATTGCGTGCGCTGCAAGTTAAGACGGGTGGTTTTACAGAATTTGTTCCGTTACCTTTTGTGCCTGAGGAGGCCCCGATGTATTTAAAAGGCCTGTCACGTAAAGGGCCTACTTTTCGTGAGGCTGTATTGATGCACGCTGTCGCTCGTCTTGTCTTGCACGGTCAAATTCATAATATTCAAACCTCATGGGTAAAGATGGGCGAGCAGGGCGTGGCGGCTTGTTTAAATTCGGGTGCCAACGATTTAGGTGGTACGTTAATGAATGAAACCATTACCCGTTCGGCCGGCGCTCAGCATGGTCAAGAAATGCCACCCTCACAGATGGATGCAATGATTCGCCGCTTAGCACGTGTGCCTAGCCAACGAAAAACTTGCTACAGCGAAGCGCCGCAAGCGCAGGTCAATGCGTCTTATTCTGCTGCTGAGTTGACAGAAACCATTAATGATCCGCCAGGAAAGATTAAATCGCAGGGCGATCTGAATCGCCCTGGCTTAGATGACGAGGATATTTTGCTGTCAGTGAAGTAAGTTTTTTGTATTAAACCAAAACTAGATTATCGCGATGTATTATTTCTTCATCACCACCATAGCCTAACAGTTCGCTGAGTTGATCACTGGCTTGGCCGATAATTTTATTAGCTTCTTGGCTGGTGTAGTTTGTTAAACCGCGCGCCACTTCTCGCCCGTCAGTGCTAACACAGCTAACCAAATCACCTCTAGAAAACTCTCCGTTGACTGCAGTTACACCGATCGGTAATAAGCTGCTGCCTGATTCTAACAGTTTCTTTTCTGCGCCTTGATCAATAATCAATTGCCCACAGCTTGCCACACTGCCTGAAAGCCACTGTTTTCGTTGGCTAATAGGGCTATCTGCACTGCTTAGCCGTGTGCCAAGAGGTTCATTAGCAGCCAATCGAGTAATGACATTATTGGTTAATCCATCAGTAATAACGGTGTCTGCACCTGAGCGGGCCGCTAAACGCGCGGCTTTTATTTTAGTGCTCATGCCGCCGCGACCTAGATTACCGCTGCTACCACTTGCGACTGTATCGAGTGTCTTGTCATTCACATCACACGCTTGAATCAATGTGGCGTCACGATGCTTCCTAGGATCTTTGGTAAACACGCCTTGCTGATCAGTTAGAATTAATAAGCGATCAGCGTCGACCAAATTGGCAACCTGGCCGGCTAGGGTGTCATTGTCGCCAAAACGGATTTCATCGGTTGCTACAGTATCATTCTCATTGACGATAGGAATAACATTGGACTCGAGTAGACTTTGCAGTGTTTGTCTGGCATTAAGGTAGCGAGTGCGAGAAGATAAGTCGTCGTGCACTAATAAAATTTGCGCGGTTAGTAAATCAAACTTTTTAAAGCGTGTTTCATAGGCTTGAATTAAGCCAGCTTGGCCGATCGCTGCAGCAGCTTGTAGTTGATGAAGCGCGGTAGGACGTTGTTGAAGGCCTAGCCGAGTTATGCCTTCAGCAACCGAGCCTGAAGAGACAATGACGATGTCATAGTTCATAGCTTTTAATTTAGCGATCTGATCGACCCAGTGATCGAGAGCGTCCACTGCTAAACCTTGACCATTACCTGTCAGCAGTGCGCTGCCAATCTTAATGACCCAGCAGGTTTTTTTGTCTGTAATTGTTGATGTCATGGTCCGGCTCATTTCACGATCAGAGGTTAATTTTATGCTTCACTACGCAAGCTCACCGTGTTTATTCCTTAGTGTATTCAACTTCTACGCCGCTGTCATCATCGTCGATTTGGTCGGCTGATGAGGCACTTTCGCGACGTTTTTCTGCTCGTCTTTCAGCCAGTTCGGCAATACTGTTTCGACCTTCTTGTTGCATGGCTTGTTGTATTTCGAGCTCTTTCAATGAGTTTTCCGGTTCGTCTTGCTCGTCTTGCCATAGCTGTTCTAGGCTTTTCATGATGTCGCCAGTTAGCTCTTTGAGACCGCGTTTGGCAACCGTTGAAATGGCATATACGCGGTTGTATTGCGGCAGCTCAATCGCTACTCTGGCCAATAAATCAGACAGTTGTTGTTCGCTTAGTAAGTCAATCTTATTGAGCACTAGCCAACGCGGTCTATTTGCTAGTGATTGACTAAAAGCTGCGAGCTCATCGTCTAATAGATCAACGGCATCGATAGGGTCTGCTGTGTCGAGTGGCATAACATCAACTAAATGCAGCAGTAAACGGGTGCGCGTTAAATGTTTTAAAAACCGAATACCTAAACCCGCCCCTTCGGCGGCACCAGGGATCAAACCTGGGATGTCGGCCATAACAAAACTGCGATAGGCTTCAAGGCTAACGACACCTAAATTTGGCACTAAAGTCGTAAACGGATAGTCAGCGATTTTAGGTTTGGCCGCCGAGATAGCAGTGATTAAACTTGACTTACCTGCGTTGGGCATACCCAGTAAGCCAACGTCGGCAAGTACCTTTAACTCTAGGCGTAACCGGCGAGATTCACCGGCTGAACCAGGGGTGGTTTGCCTAGGCGCACGGTTGGTGCTTGACTTGAAGCGCGTATTACCCAGACCGTGAAATCCACCTTGGGCAACTTTGAGCCGATCCCCAATATTTAATAGATCTCCGAGCGTTTCATCGGTAGCTTCGTCGATAACCGTGGTGCCGACAGGAACCATTAAGGTTTTATCAGCGCCTGCATGGCCCGTACAGTTTTTAGGTTGTCCGCTTTGGCCGGATTCAGCCGCATAACGGGGTTGGTAGCGAAAATCAATCAATGTATTGAGTGATTCGTCAGCCTGTAAATAGACACTGCCGCCATCGCCGCCGTCGCCGCCATCAGGCCCGCCTCGAGGGATATATTTTTCACGGCGAAAGCTAAGGCCACCTTTACCACCTTTGCCTGCTGTCACTGAAATAATTGCTTCATCAACAAATTTCATGGTTGTGCCTATTTAATAGTTGGCCAACAGTAACTGAATATATTGTTTCCGTTTAAACGTAGGGCCGATACAAAAAAGCCCCGTCGTAAGACAGGGCTTTGGGGTTCATAAAAGCCGTGTTTACGAAACCACGTTAACGTATTTTCGATTTTTTGGGCCTTTCTGTTCAAACTTAATGAAGCCATCACCCGTTGCAAAGAGAGTATGATCTTTACCCATTCCAACATTGACACCAGGGTGCACTTTAGTGCCGCGCTGACGAATAATAATGTTGCCAGCTTTGACGGCCTCGCCACCAAAACATTTAACACCTAATCGTTTTGACTCTGAATCGCGTCCGTTACGCGTACTACCACCCGCTTTTTTATGCGCCATGATTTACTCCAAAATTTATCTAATCTGTTAGTTGATTGAAAACCTTAGCCAGCAATGCTGGTGATCTTTAGTTCGGTGTACCACTGTCGATGACCCATCTGTTTACGGTGATGCTTGCGTCGACGAAACTTAACAATAGTTACTTTTTCATGACGGCCGTGTGACACAACCTCAGCAGTAACAGAGCTACCAGCGACATAAGGCGCACCAATTTTTACTGATTCACCTTCACCAACCATCAGGACTTGATCGATAGTGAGTGACTCGCCAGTGGCAAGGTCAAGTTTTTCGACTTTGAGGGTTTCACCTTCGATGACTCGGTGCTGTTTACCACCACTTTCAACAACTGCGTACATAATTTTCTCCGTATTGTGGCCAAACTTGGCTTTTGGGTTAACGCGCTATTTTTATTGGCGAGTTTGGCAACGGTAATGAGCCTTTTAGCTCGATATAAAGGGTAAATCAATTACCCCTAAAAAGGGCGCGAATAATAAGCTATCTTGCCGGTTGAGACAAGGATTCATCGGTTTTTTAAGGGGTATTTATTCTCACGGTAGCTCATTGGGAGCGAGTTGATTGAATATAGGACCAAAAATGCTACTTTACCCAAGGTGGTAGTGTATCTTTTTGATAGAAGCAGCTAGTAAAAATAAACGGTAGAAGGGATAACGGCTTATCGTTGCTTAAGTCAGCGCTGAGCGGTCACACATAAAAAAGCAGACGGCTAGACGTCTGCCTTTATGAAAAAAGATATATAAATCATAAGCTTAAA
>MDSV01023399.1_pt1 | contig 10206 bp, 6 predicted proteins | sample 810851 | NCBI WGS metagenome assembly MDSV01 (sample SAMN05326640, study PRJNA326480) | marine metagenome | isolation source: seawater | place: Atlantic Ocean: North East | collected 2012
CAGCGTGATCCCAATTGATTGCTTATCTAAACGGGAGTTACAAGTTGCACACAAAATTATGGAAGGCTGCTCTAACAAAGTAATCGCCTCAGAGTTATTCATCAGTGAAAGGACCGTAAAGTTTCACTGCGCCAATATTTACAAAAAGCTCAATATATCAAATCGTTCTGCGCTCATTGCAGGGTGCTTTAGAACGCTTTACCAAGAGGCAACTTCACTTTAGGTGACATTGTCTTGTTACTCAACACGCCACTACAAGGAGCGTACACTATGAAAAACCATCAACATCAACTAAGTCATAAACAACCTACAGCCGGTCACCCTGTGCAACTTGCAGAAGCCCAACTTTTTGAGGTATCCGGAGGCTTGCGGGCACGATTGATTGAAAACCCACCAGCGATCGTTCCCGAACCTAAAGAGCCTGTATATATCACATTGGCTATTGGAGAGGGCGGCGGCGAACTTCCGGATATATTGTCTTAATCCCACTTAGCATGCTTTAACAACATATGTATGCCTTCAGCGGTATGTGCATGCATGTGTTGTTTTTATTACCCGTAATTTAAAGTTTTCCTCGAGCAAGGAGCACGGATGCACGTCGCATTATTAGGAAGTGAACAAGACCCCCAAATTCAGCATATCGCACAGGCCTTACGTCAACGTGATATACCTTTTTATATTGCCAATACACGTTATTTTGGCACGACCTGGACCATCAGTTACGACCCCGATTTTGATGACGGATTAATTCATTTCAGTTCATCGTCGCTATGTGACCAGCCTAGAGTGACCTTTTCAAATACCAAAGCTGCCTACTGGCATGAATACCTGCCGGGCGAAATACCAGACAAGGGGGTCAAAGATGCAACTTTAGATGGCAAAGTACAAGATAAACGCGCTCGCGCGGCTGAGCATTACGGCTGGACCGAGCAGGAGCGCGCCAGCACTTTGCTTTGCTGGTTCAGTTATGCTGAAATTAAGTGGGTCAACCCTATCGACGCTGTCCGAAGCCACCAGTGCAAACCTTATCAATCGCGTATTGCTGGCAAACTAGGTGCACATATTCCCTACACCTTTGTAGGCAATGCGCCTGAAGTCGCCACGCAGTTTTGCAATAATATGCGCGAGGTTATCTATAAGCCTGTGCGCGGCGGAAGAACTGCACAATTCGTGAATAAACAACCCAATATGCGCCCTTTACTCAACACATTACTCAGTGAACGCCCTGTTACCTTTCAAAAATATATTGCCGGCGTAAATATACGAAGCTATGTGCTGGGCAATGACGTGCTCAGCGTACAAATTGACTCTAGTGAATTAGATTACAGGAACGACGATAATGCCAGTGTATCGGTGACCATAATCCCCAACGACATTCAGCAGTTAGCTGTCAAAATATGCAAAGCATTAGGTATGCACTGGTGCGCGATAGACTGGCGCAAAAGTGCGAAAGGAAAGTACTTTTTTTTAGAAGCCAACCCCAGCCCTTATTTTTTGAAAGTAGAAAACGATACTGGCTTGGATATTACGAGCAGGCTTATAGAACTTTTGTCAGATACAAAGTTAAGATGAGCTCCTCATCAATGTAGCAGACCACATCTCTGTGATCTGCTCATGGCTTATATTTACGGATTCTTTGTGAATCTCTGAAGATCAACTATTGAAATATTGTGCTCTCGTGTATAAACCCCTATCGGCCTTTGATCAAGGTCGTATAGTCTGAAGCTGAGCGCCCTGAAATCGTTGATGTAAACCGTTCCAAGCCCTGCTTCTGGGTCTAACCACACATCAAGTTTAACGTTAGAGGTAAGGTCCATAGGTACTGCGACTTGCGCATCTAGACTTCCGGAACTTACTTCTTCACCGTCACTGACCGCAGGTAAATCAGCAGCTCTAAACTGGTCGGCCAAAAGATAAGGTAGCGCTGTATCTGTACCGTCATCTGAATGTTGATCTATCAATCTGATAACGGCGGTCTGTCCTATAAGATCACTGACATCCCAGGTTGCCCATTCCATTCGAAACTTATCATCCGCCGTTTTTTCAGCATCAACACCTGACTGGCTACGCACTACTTCTCCGTTTACCAACAAGACAACGGCGGTTGCATTAGCGCTGTCAAACGGGTTGGAACCACCGCCAATTAAGAAGTTTATGTAGGGTTTGGTAATTTCAAAAGACGGGGAGTCTGCGCTTCCGGTTGCCCCAAAGCCAATCCAGCCAAGGGCAGTTCCGTCTTCCTCAAAACCGTCACCAAAGCTTGAAAATACCCTTTCACCCACGTTGTTAGCGACATCACCGCCCCACCAGCCGCCATCCAGCTTCACGAAATCGCCAGTGACGTTTGTGAATTCATGCCCAGACAATGTCCCGTGCTGTCCGCAGCAAAATTCAAACCCCGCTATATTTTGTTCAGGATCCTCTGCTCTGACGAAAAGCGACTCACCTTCAATGGCTGGAGTAGGAGTTACGCTCGCACCACCCGTTGGAGGTGTGTCACCAAAATAAAATGATGCTTTATTGCTGTTGGTGTCAAATTCAAGTCTGGCCACCTGCTCACCTTCTCCTTGAGAGGGGAAGTAAAGTCCAAATCTACCGCCTGATGCTTCACTTCTTACCGTCATCGACAGGCGATTTTTTTCGCCCAATGTGTCCAACGTAAAAGCAGAGGATGACATCAATGAAATCGGAGCAACACCTGATACCGAGCCCTCCTGTTGCTGTATATCGGTAGAGATAGGCTGTGCAAACTCCGTTTGGTAAGAGTGCGGAATCATCACACCTAACTCACCAGAAGAGGTTTGATGTAATTGATGAATCGCCAAGTCGCCGCCAAACGTTCCCACACCGGCATTAGTTCTGGTAATTTTATGAGGTATCCAGCCGAACATAAGCGTCGCGTCTTCTGAAGATGCTGTGCGGCCAGCATAATAAAACTTGCCATCAAGCGACGCATAGTTTCCCAGCTCCCACCCAGCACTCGTCTGATGCAAATACTTGATATCCCTTTCGCCGTCATTCTGATCTGAAAACACCATGAACTGATTGTCACCAAAATCAATCCAGTCCGGCACTTCAAGGTTAAGTGGCGTATTCATCATAAACAGGGGGTCTTGCGCTGCCCAAGTTATAAGATTTTCGGAAGTATACAAGCCAATCGCCGCTTGCCCTTCAAAGCGCGTGGTAATAAGCATCCAGTAGTTATTGGTTTCCTCATTCCAGAATACTTTGGGGTCACGGAAGTCAAAATCGCTATATCCATTACTTCCCGTAAAGGTATCCTCTGGGATTTTAGTAAAGTTTGTAAGCGTGTTGTCTGTCGCCACGGCATGCATTGTTGCCTCCACTGGATTGAAGTCAGCATTATGGCCCGTAAAGAAAATATGCGTCTGACCCTCTGCATCTTCTACAACACTGCCTGAGCCCGTCCACTGGTCTTGCGTATTGGTATCTCCAGTAGCTTCAAGCACCCGCTGGGGAAAGCTAGCCTGCTGAAGGTCGCTCGTTTTAGTGAGATACCAATCATGAAATGCGGTGTCTATTAAATAATAAATGTAGAATTCACCATCACGGAAATACGGATTTGGGTCGGCCATTACCAAAGGTAAAGACACATCATGACCTTCTGGCATACTCACCAAATCGAGTTTATTTGGCTCTACTGCCGCAAAATCGGCAAGCCTGACCTCATCGAGCATGATGAAGGCGAGACTTCCATCATCTTCTCCTTCGTGCTGGTCAATAATCTCCAGTACAGCGGTCTGCCCTTGCAGTGCACTCACATCCCACGTGTACCAGTCAAGCTGCGACTCTAGTCCATTTCCTACGCCCTGACGCACGATTTTGCCATTAACTCGTAACACCACTGCCGTTGCGTTATCAGTGCGAAAGTCGTTGGTACCGCCACCTACTAAAAAGTTTAAAAATTTATGGCTGATTTCAAAAGGAGGCGTGCTTAACGTGCCGGTAGCTTCATCGCCAATCCAGCCAAGTCCGGTGCCGTCTGCTGAAAAACCATCTCCGCGGCTGGAAAAGATTCGCTCGCCCTGATGGTTGACAATATCAGCAGCCCACCAGCCACCATCAAGCTTGACCATGTCGCCCGTAGCCAAGAAATCGTGATTTGCGTAGGTGTTAAATTGACCACAGCAGAACTCGAACCCAGCGATATTCTGGCCAGGATCTGAAACACGTCTAAATGCAGAGACTCCCTCCACCTCTGGTTCGACAGAAATATTTACCGACGTTAACAACTGACTGCTTGCTTCTGGAAGGGCGGCCGCTTCATCTGAGATACGAAACTCATCAGCCAATAAATAAGGTAAAGCAGTGTCAGATTTATCATCTGGGTGGTGATCGATAAAACGAATTTTCGCGGTCATACCAAGATAATCGGTCACATCCCAGCTGACCCATCTCATACTCATAGCTGTATCGTCACCGCTAGCCTGTAACACTATTTCGTCATCAACAACCAGCGCTACCGCCGTGGTGTTAGATTCAGACACACCATTTGCGCCACCACCAACAAGAAAGTTTATAAATCGTTCGGATATTTCAAAGGATGGACTATCCATCGTGCCGACTGCACTAAATCCTATCCAACCCAGTGCCTCGTCACTACTATCGAATCCATCGCCAAAGCTTGAGAAAACCCGTTCTCCGATCACGCCTGCGACATCGGCTCCCCACCAGCCTCCGTCTAATTTGTCGAAGTCGCCGGTCACGGTTTCAAATCCGTGTTCAGCGTATGTATTATACTGGCCACAACAGAATTCAAAGCCCGAGAGCACCTGTTGACTATTTTCGGGGTTGTTAAAAAGAGGTTGACCGGAAGTCTCTGGGTTGTCTGTGATAACGATATCTTCATCAGGCTCTTGCTCTTCGGGAGGATTCCCACCGCCAATGACATCAGAGGGGCTCTGCCCTTCCTGTAAAATAATTAGCTCTGCCTCAACCTCATTTTTATCAGTATCACTATCGGAGCATGCTGAAAGAGATGCACTTACCACTAAAATGAGTCCTGATAATTTCCACCCTCTGTTAGTGGGTTTTAATATTTTCATGGTTTTCCTCCATAGCCCCCTGTAAGGCTATGTCCGTTTACTTTTAATTGGTTATGTCAAAATCGTACGGCTGTTCTTTGACATTCTTTTTGGGTTTCCATACAAATAAACAACGTTGTCTTTACGATATTAATGTCAGCTGCACATTAACTCAACATTTTTTTTACATTTTTATGAGGTTGATAAAAATCGTCTCGGCTATTACCAGTTTATTCAAAAGTGTGATAAAAGTGATAAGCGTTAGCACATTGATATTGATGACAAATTTTTTGGGAATAATCTGCTATGGTGACGATTAAAGACGTAGCTGCACATGCAGGCGTCGCATTCAAAACTGTTTCTAGGGTAGTGAATAACGACCCTACAGTTAAACCCAAGAATAGGGAGAAGGTGCTTAAGGCAATCGAAGAACTCGGATATCGTCCCAATCGCGCAGCACAAATGACCCGTCGTAAGAAATCTGGCGTTGTAGGCTTTATTGCAGATGAGCTACTAAGAGTACCTTACACTTTTGATCTTATTAGGGGGGCACAGGATCTTGCCTGGCAGCACAATAAAGAGCTGATGGTACTCAACGTAAACGTGAATAAGTACAGTGTTGAAGGGGCCGTAAACCATCTTTTTGAGCACCGAGCAGAAGGCATTATTTATGCGGCGATGTACCATCGAGAAGTTCGGCTACCGTCTCAGTTTTCAGAAGTTCCCACCGTGCTAGCTAATTGCTACGACAGCGATGGTAAATTTCCCTCTATTGTACCCGACGAACAAGAAGCCGCGCGGGAAATTACAGCGAACATGCTGAGCAAAGGCTACAAGCGTATTGCTTTTTTGAACCTAAACGAAAATATCATTGCTGCCAAGCTTCGTAAAAAAGGGGTTGAGCAGGCGTTTGCTGACGCCAAACAAAGCTCAGACAATCTTGTAATCGAATCCGTTATTATTGGTAACGAGGGTGAAGAACGCTCTATTACCCGTCAGCGCGCAGCGGAATTAATTAAAGATTTTAAACCTGACGCAATTCTCTGTGGTCAGGACCCAATGGCCGTGGAAGTCTACTTTGTGGTTCAATCTCTTGGCCTTCAGGTTGGTAAAGACATTGGAATAGGCAGCTTCGATGACTGGGATATCATCCCTTCTCTTTTACAACCAGGGCTAACAACCATGGCACTTCCTCATTACGAAATGGGTAAGTGGGCATTTAATTACCTGCTTACAGAAAGAACAGACAAGACGCGCGAAACCGCGCGTTTTTCTCTTGTCAGCCGTCAGTCGTTTTAACCGTTACTAACGTTTCAGGCTTAGCATTTTCCAGAAGCCAAAAAGAAACGACAAGGTTAACCGTGACCGCACTGCCAAGGAGCAAGTAAGCATCTGCGAATCCCAGTGTGTCGTATAGCTCCCCAACTGGCGATGAGAGAAGTGTTGTCACTACCTGAGTGAATACGTGAAAGCTAACGAGGTAAATCGTCGCCGATAACCTTGCGTCAAAATTCGCTACAATGTACTTGAAAATCGCGACTAATAAGATCGGAAGCTCTAATGCATGTAGCAATTTTACCAGTGAAATGGACACAGGGTCTGCAACCAGACCAGAAGCCAACATTCGAATGGCCATGATGGCCCCACTTAACAGCAAACCCTGTTTTGGACCTATTCGATTGACAATATAAGGAGCAACAAACATCATCCCTGCTTCAACGAATACTTGGAGTGAGTTCAAAAAACCGTAGAACCTGTTTCCTTCCTCTGGCGAGGCAAATAACGATGCAAAATAAATAGGGAATTGCTGATCGTATATTTGATACAGGCAGGATACGCCCATCACATACACACTCAAGCGCCAAAACTTCTTCTGCCCAAAGAGCGCCCATACGTCTCTTAAATTGACGTTACTGTTTGAAGACGACGCCGTGCTCGCAGATTTAGGCAACCAGAATAGACAGATGACAAACGCCAGTCCACTGATGCTTGCTAGCGCAAAATTCAGCCTGGGGTCAACATTAAAAAGACCTCCAGCAATGAACGTCGCGCTTGCCCAGCCTAGCGACCCCCATAATCGGGCTTTACCAAACTCAACATTATGTTGCCGACCAAGCCTTTCAATAAACGCTTCAAGCGTTCCAACCGCGGCACCAAACGATAACGCACTATACACAGCGCCCACTACAGCACCAAGATAAAAGAAAGACGCGAGCAACGGCTGATAGACAAAGATAAAGAAAGGACCCACACCAGCCATGAGGATACCTAACATAAACAATAGCTGCTTGCCGGTTCCCAACTTGTCCTGCAGAACACCATAAACTGGCATTATGAATAAGGCAGCCATTGCATTGATCGCAAAGACGACGCCCGTCTCCCTTCCGGTTAACCCAAGGGTTTGGTTTAGCCATAACGGAAAGAGCGAATAGCAAAACGACCAGGTCAGGAAAAACGCAAAAAACGTTAACGCGGATGACCAGTATGCTGAGTTTGACTGCCACTTCATAATAATTCCCTAGGCGTTTTACCTAATTAGAAGACCACACAGAGCCTAAGCGCTCAATAGATACTTGATGCAATGATTGACTATCAGGTCCTACTCGCAGCGTTTCGTAAACAGACTTAGGAAATACCAGTGCTGTCATTGTGGTAGTGCCATCGTTAATGAATAGTTCCAATGATGACCGGTCGACAATTATTGTAACGTTGTAGGAGTCGCTTGTTGTTGCTAACTCTGCCTTCTGCACTTTTCCAAAATGCTCACTAAATGATGTTTCTCCAGAATTACTTCGGTTTAGTAACACCTTCGATTGTTGATGATCTATTTCAATATCAACAAATTCACCGCTTTGGTTTTCAAGTCGAATCAAAAGGGGTGAAGGCGAATTTCCCTGAACTTCAAAAGAATAGCGAAGCGCCGATTCCCTGCCAGTGTTATCTAGAGAAGAGAGGCTCATTGCTTTTCCTGCCACCAGCAGTGACGACTCAGTAGAAGCTTCAACCAATTTATCCACTTCGTCTACCAACTGACTACGGACACGAAGTCCTTTGCTAGTTTTAACGAGATGCAGCGTGCGAGGCAATGTCATCGCACTACGCCACATTTCCGTTGGTACATCATTAGCGTATAACCAATTGCTCATCCAGCCCATGAAGATATGACGTGCTTCATCGCTTTCTGGCGATTTAAAAAAAGTTACCCCTGCATAATTGTCTGTACCGTGATCCAGCCAAATAGCGGGCTCTATTCGATTTGTTGCAGGCTCGCTCGCAAACACAATATCGTCAATGTAAGTGTGTCCCCAGCTTTCGGACTCGTTATCGATAATTCTCAAAAATGCAGATTTACCTTGCCACTGACTAACATCCCAGCTCGCATAATGGAGCATTTCTCGGTTAAGGCCTGTTTCAGATTTTACTATATTGCCTTCCACCACGAGTTGAACGCCAACCCGGTCTGGATGATGGCCGCCACCAATTTTAAAGTTGATATAAGGTTCAAAGATGGTGAACGTTTCCGACGTCAGTGTTCCTTGCGCACGATCTTCATCTGCAAAACTGTTTACAAGATAATCACCAGAGTAACCAGAGGGGGGCGGCTGGTTGGCATGTCCCCCCATAGTGGGCGCATCAGCAAAGGCATTCCCTTCTTGCGTCCACTTTTCAGCTCCATCTTCAAAATTATCGAAGACCGTGCCTTTTGGAAAATTAGCCACAGTAGGTGAAAGTTCGCTTTGCCACTTAGCATCTAATACGAATTTTTTGCCGTCAAAATCACCAACAAAGTATTGGGTTGCCGAGCCTCCATTTGGGCCGCCTGGCGATATACTTACCAACAATACATATCTAGATTCATCAGTTCCTTCGACAGGCAATAGCAGCAGTTCCGGGCACTCCCACACACCGCCATGGCTGCCTATATCTTCACCAAATGTGCTTTCTAACGACCAGTCAATCAGGTTATCTGAACTGTAAAAACCAATATGATCTTTTTGTGCTAGCACCATCACCCACTTTCCTGACGGTTCATGCCACATGACCTTCGGGTCGCGAAAATCTTTTATGCCCGGGTTGTCAATAACAGGGTTATTGACATACTTTTCCCACGTCCGGCCTTTATCTAAGCTGTAAGCCAGCGCTTGGGTTTGGTAGTCAATCCTTCCCTGCTTCTCCATTGACGCATTGTGATAGGTATACAACGCAACAATAGGGGGATTATCTTTGCTTCCCAAGCCACTGGTGTTCTCGACATCGACGACTGCACTTCCAGAGAAAATGGTGCCAAGCTCATCAGGATAAAGCGCTATTGGTAACTCCTCCCAATGCATAAGGTCCTTACTTACAGCGTGCCCCCAATGCATAGGCCCCCAGATGGAGGCATCGGGATTATGCTGAAAGAATAGATGATACTCGCCATCGAGATAAAACATACCGTTGGGATCATTCATCCACTTTTCTTTAGGTGAGAAATGGATCTGGGGACGAAAAGCTTCGTTGCGAGCGGCCTCGACCATTAGAGTCGAGTCCTCGGGAAGTGGACTAATTTGATTCATGGAACATCCAACAAGAGCTGAAGAAATAATAAGACCTAATAGTGTTTTCATATTTAAAATGCCTCTATTTTGATAACGCTGCAGACACATCCTCAAGCGTTTTCCCTTTCGTTTCTGGCATCATGAATCGAACAAAAATAAGCTGTAAGAACATAGCAAATGTGAAGAACGCGAAGACCTGGCTGGCAGAAAAGGCGGCTAATACCTGAGGCATCAAAAGCGCGATCAGCGCAGCAAAAACCCAATGCGTACCGCTTCCCAATGACTGTCCTTTAGAGCGCACGGAATTGGGGAAAATTTCTGCAATAAAAACCCAGATAACGGCGCCCTGCCCGACAGCATGAGACGCGATAAATACGAACACTGCGCCAACCACAATGGTACCGCTAACCTGGCTACTGAATGCCCATGAAACAGTGGCTAGAGACAGGATGTAACCGATTGAGCCTATATACATGAGTGATTTTCGTCCAAGCCTATCTATCAAACTTAATCCAACCATCGTAAATACAAGATTGACTAATCCGACACCCGCAGTGGAAAGCAATGCGGTGCTGCCATCTAAACCCGCCATATCAAACACGCGTGGTGCGTAATAGATGATA
>MDSV01038405.1_pt1 | contig 10206 bp, 10 predicted proteins | sample 810851 | NCBI WGS metagenome assembly MDSV01 (sample SAMN05326640, study PRJNA326480) | marine metagenome | isolation source: seawater | place: Atlantic Ocean: North East | collected 2012
AAAAGCATTTAATAACGACTTTAATATAAACGGAGAAAAAGAGCTTTCTTGGAAAGTATTGTTAGATGGTCTTCAAAATGTTATTGACAGTAATCAATCTATTAAAACTACAACCTATAAAGATTTAAAATATATTGAAAAAAATCGAGTTAAAAAGATGATTCCTAATGCAATAAATTCGCTTAAAAAGGCTTTGCTATCAAATGATTCTATTGAAATATTTAGAAATGATTTATTGTTATCCAGTGTATATCGGTCATTATATGGTCGATTTAGAAAATCTGATAAAGGTCTTTCATATGAACCAAAAAAAGAATCTGTTAACATTGAGGACTTTTCATTTTTAGATAAGTTTTTTGTAAAAGACATGAAAGCAAAGACATATATTTCATCAACTAAAATTAACGATATACTAAATTTTAAAAATGAATTTAAATTTTCTGCGGCATTAATAGAAATAGAAAGTTGGAATAAATACTTTTCAAGAAAAAATTATGTATTGTCAGAATTATATAACAAATAACTTAACTTAATAATATGAAAGTAGCTTTATTAGCAGGTGGATTAGGGACAAGAATTTCTGAGGAGACATCTGTCAAACCTAAGCCAATGGTAGAAATTGGAGGTTTTCCTGTCCTATGGCATATAATGAATTATTATTCTCATTATGGTTTTAATGATTTTATTATTTGCTTGGGTTACAAGGGATATTTTATAAAAGAATATTTTGCTAATTATTTTTTACATAATTCAGATGTAACAATAAACTTGGAAGATAATAGTTTTGAATACCACCATTCATATTCAAAAAAATGGAAAATTACATTAGTTGAAACTGGAGCAAATACTATGACAGGTGGCAGAATAAAAAGAATCCAAAAATATGTAGATAATAAACCTTTTATGTTTACTTACGGAGACGGTCTTTCTAATATTGATTTAAATAAATTAATCAAAAGTCACAATAAATCCAATAAATTATTAACTGTATCATGTGTTAAAATGAAAGGTAGATTTGGAGAATTAGAAATAGATAATGAAAATTCAGTAAAATCTTTCGTTGAAAAGCCACCAGGAAGTGGCCCTTGGATAAATGGAGGTTTTTTTGTTTGTAATCCTGAGGTTTTTAATTACATAGATGGAGATAGCAGTGTTTTTGAAAGAGACCCTATGGAACAGCTTGCTCAAAACTCACAAATGAATGCTTTTAAACATAAAGGTTTTTGGAAACCTATGGATACTTTGAGAGATAAAATTGAATTAAATAACTTATGGGATTCAGGTAAAGCATTATGGAAAGTTTGGTAGAAATTAAGAATATTGAAAAGTATTATTATAATAAAAAAGTCTTTATAACAGGTCACACTGGTTTTAAGGGCTCATGGCTTATTTTTTGGCTAAAAAAATTAGGGGCACAGGTTAAAGGTTACTCACTAAAGCCCGAGAAAAATTCCCTATATAATTATTTAGATGGCGATTCAATTATTGATCATTCTGAAATCTCCGACATAAATGACTTTAACAATTTAAAAAAATCAATAATAGATTTTCAACCTGATTATATTTTTCATCTCGCTGCTCAAGCCCTAGTCAGAAAATCATATGATGAAACATTAAATACATTTAATACCAACATAATTGGAACTGCAAATATTTTAAATTCTCTAAAAAGTTTAAATAAAAAATGTTCAATTATTATTATTACAACTGATAAAGTGTATGAAAATTTAGAATGGAATTATCCATACCGTGAAAATGATAAATTGGGAGGATATGACCCTTACAGTTCTAGTAAAGCCGCAGCTGAATTAATAGTTAATTCTTACAGAAAAAGTTTCTTTAATTTTAAAAATTATAATTCACATCAAAAAAATATCTCGAGTGTTAGAGCAGGAAATGTTATTGGTGGAGGTGATTGGTCTGAAGACAGATTATTTGCAGATTTAGCAAAATCTTTTTCAAAAAATCAACCATTATTAGTTAGAAATCCAGATTCTATAAGACCTTGGCAGCATGTATTGGAGCCATTGTCAGCTTATCTTTTAATTGGTGCTAAATCTTACAATATGCCAATGAAATATAGTAAGGCATGGAATATAGGTCCTTACAATAGCTCAAATCTTAGTGTGAAAGATGTAATCGAAATTTCTATAAAGTATTGGGAAAAAAGTAAGGCAGTTTTTCAACATAAAAAAGATAATCAATTTCATGAGGCTAAAATTTTGAAGTTAGATATAAGTAATGCTTTAAATTTATTAAAATGGAAACCAGTACTTGAAATTAAAGATTCTGTTAGGATGACAGTTCAATGGTATAAAAAATTTTACGATGGTAAAAATTGTAATAAATTGATGGAAGATGATATTAAATTTTACTTAAATAATTTATGAAAATTTTAATTACAGGTGCAGCAGGTTTTATAGGATTTCATCTTGCAACTAAATTAATTAAAAGAGGTGATAATGTAGTAGGCTTAGATAATATTAATGATTATTACTCCGTAAGTTTAAAGTACGCACGACTGAATGAGTTAGGTATCAATGAAAATTATTTTGATGGTAATAATATTGTTGAAAGCTCACGATACAATAATTTTTCTTTCATTAAATGCTCACTTGAAGATAAACAAGTCTTAGAAACTCTTTTTAAAAATCAAAAGTTTGATAAAGTTTGTAATCTAGCTGCACAAGCTGGAGTTAGGTATAGTATTGAGAATCCTGATGTATATATCCAAAGTAACATAGTTGGTTTTTTAAATATTCTTGAGTGTTGCAGAAATTATAATATTAAACATCTAGCTTATGCTAGCTCATCTAGTGTATATGGAAATAATTCCAAGATGCCTTTAAGTGTAAGTGATAATGTTGATCATCCTATAAGCTTATATGCAGCAACAAAAAAAAGTAATGAATTGATGAGTCATACCTACTCCCACCTATATAATTTACCCACGACTGGTTTAAGATTTTTTACCGTTTATGGACCCTGGGGAAGACCAGATATGGCATTATTTCTTTTTACGGAGGCAATAAATAATAATAAACCAATAAAAGTTTTTAATTATGGAAATATGGTTAGAGATTTTACTTATGTTGATGATGTTGTTGAGGGTTTAATTAGAGTTATTGATAGTCCACCTATTAATCAAGACAAAAAAGAACCACCTTACAAAGTATATAATATTGGAAATTCATCACCAGTAATGTTGAATAGTTATATTGAAGAAATTGAAAAAAATTTAGGTAAAAAAGCTAAAAAAAAATTATTACCTATTCAAATGGGTGATGTACCTAGGACAGAGGCTGATGTAAAAGAGCTTGAAAATGATTTTGGATATAAGCCTAAAACATCAATTATTGATGGAATTAAGAAATTTATAGATTGGTATAATAGTTATTATAAATTATAAAATGAATGATATTAAAATAGGAATAATAGGACTTGGATATGTCGGTTTACCTCTGGCAGTTGAGTTTGCAAAAAAATATCATACCATTGGTTATGATATTAATTTGAAAAGAATTGATGACCTAAATAAAAATATTGATATAACCGGAGAAGTAGTCAGTAAAGACTTAAAAAGGGTTTTAGAAAAAAAGGTTAATGGATTAAAAATAGTTAATAATCAAAAAGAATTAAAAAATTGTAATGTTTATATAATTACAGTTCCAACGCCTGTTGATAAATACAATAACCCGGACTTAACGCCTCTGGCTAAAGCTACGGAAACAGTTGCCAAATTGTTAGATAAAGATAACTATATTATTTACGAATCAACGGTATATCCAGGTGCAACGGAGGAGTTTTGTGTTCCCATTATCGAGAAGTTGACTAAATTTAAGCTTAATAAGCAGTTTTTTTGTGGTTATTCGCCTGAAAGAATAAATCCTGGAGATAAGTTACACACTATCACTAAAATAAAAAAAATAACATCAGGTTCGAATCTAAAATCCTCCAAATTCATCGACTCATTGTATAGTAGTATTATAGAAGCGGGCACATACAATGCTTCTTCAATTAAAGTTGCAGAAGCTGCAAAAGTTATTGAAAATTGTCAAAGAGATATCAATATTGCTTTTGTAAATGAATTATCCAAAATATTTAATTTGTTAAAAATAGATACAAATGACGTTTTGGATGCAGCAGCATCAAAATGGAATTTTTTAAACTTTAGACCGGGACTAGTTGGTGGACATTGTATCGGAGTAGACCCTTATTATTTATCGAAGAAATCTAAAGAATTAGGTTACTATCCTGAAATTATTTTATCGGGAAGAAGAATTAATGATAGTATGGGTAAATATGTCGCAAAGAGTGTTGTAAAAAAAATGATTAAAAACAACATAAATATTAAAAATTCGAATGTTTTATTACTTGGTTTCACATTCAAAGAAAATTGTCCAGATACTAGAAATACTAAAGTAATTGATATTTATAATGAATTAATTGATTATGAGGTAAATGTCGATGTATATGATCCATATTTAAAAATCAAGGATATAAGAGATTCCTATAATATAAATCCATATAATAAGATTGAAAAAATTAAAATTAAGTATGACTCCATTATTCTTTGTGTTCCACATAACTTATTTAAAGATTTAAAAATTAATCAACTGGTAAAGGAAAAACATGTTATTTATGATGTAAAGAACTTTTTGCCTAGAAATAATAATATAGATAGATTATAGTGCATGAAATTCATTATTAATGATATTTGTTTTTTAAATCATTTACAATCATCAGATTCCAGGGGTTTATTTGAAAAAATTATCCCAGTCAATGAATTTTCATTTAATGTAAAAGAAGTGTTTTTTTCAACGTCTGTACAAAATACCATAAGAGGAATGCATATTCAAAGATCTCCAAACCCAACTGCCAAAATAATTAAAGTAATGAGTGGCGAAGTTCTTGATGTCATACTTGATTGTCGAAAAAAATCAAAAACTTACGGCCTTTTTCAGTGTATAAATTTAAATCAGGATTCAAAAGCTTTATATATACCAAAAGGATGTGCACACGGATTTTTGACCTTATCTAAAATTTCAACTATGTTGTATGTAACAGACGATATATATAATAGAAAGACTGACAGTGGTTACAGGTATGATAGTTTTGGATTTGAATGGCCCACAAAAAATGAAAATTTAAGTGAAAGAGATCTTAAACTACCAAAATTTAATCGAATACTTTAAATAAAATAAAAACTATGGACGTAAGATTATTTAGACCATATTTAGATACAAGTGATTTACATTCTATCAAAAAAGCATTTGATATAAATTGGCTTGGAAATGGAAAATATGTTCAAGAATTTGAATCAATGTGGAGTAAAAAATTTAACTCTAAATATTGTTTAGGGTTGAATAGTGCAACAGCAGCTCTTCATTTAGCTCTCGCAGCATTTAAATTTCCTAAAGGCAAAAAAGTTCTCGTTCCGTCAATGACTTTTTCATCAACAGCAATGGCAGTTAAGTATAACAATCTTGAAGTTGTTTTTGTTGATGTAGAAAATACAAATTTGACTATGTGTTGTAATGATTTAATAAAAAAAATTGATAAGGATTGTGTAGCTATTATACCTGTTCACTACGGTGGAAGTGCATGTCAAATGGATTTGATCATGGAAATAGCAAAAAAAAATAATTTAAAAGTAATAGAAGATTGTGCACATACTCAAGGTGGAAAATATAAGCATAAGTTTCTGGGAACTTGGGGGGATATTGGTTGCTTCTCTTTTGAAGAAAAAAAAGGTATGACAACTGGAGATGGAGGCATGTTATGTTTCAATGATCATAACATATATGATTATTTAAAGCCAATGAGGTGGGTTGGAATTGATAAAGATACGTGGAGAAGAGCTGAAACAAAAACACAACTAAAAGATTCAAGCTTTCATTGGTTTTATGAGATAAGAGAGATTGGGTTTAAATATAACATGAATAATTTAGCTGCTTGTCTAGGAATTAGTCAGTTTAAAAAATTAGATGAGATTAATGACTCAAAAAACAAAGCCATTAAGTTGTATATTAAAAATTTAAAACACATAAAAGAAATTTCTTTTCTCATGGATTATGATAAAGAATGGACGGGCTCATATTGGTTATTTGGATTAAGAGTAAATGAGCGATCTAAATTAATCAACTATTTAACTAAAAATGGAGTTTCAACAGGTGTTCATTTTACTCCCTTAAATGAACAACCATTCTTTGAAAACTGTGTAGGAAAAACAATTAATAGCTCAGAAGTATACAAAAAAATATTAACTCTTCCTTTATTTCCAATGATTACTACAAAAGAAGTTAATTATGTTTGTGAAAAAATAATTTCTTATTATGAAAGTTAGTGTTTCAGTTTTGACATATAATTCTGCCGAAACATTATCAGAGTGTTTAAACTCTATTCTATATGAGTTTGATAGAATTAAAAAATTAAAATATGAAATTAATGTTTTAAATAATGGCTCAACCGATCATACAAAATCAGTTATACTTAGTAAAAAGGGAAATATAAATTATTATGAAAATGAGGTTAATCAAACTTTTACTAAGTGTTTTAATTATTTATTATCTAAGTCCTCAGGTGAAGTTTTTTGTATTACTAGTGATGATATAATTTTTAAAGATGGTATAATAAACTATGTTATAAATTACTACAAAGAAGAATTAAATAAGCATGACATTATAGCTCCAAAAACAATTTTACCAGATAATAATTTAGATAGAGTTAATAAAAAGAATTTAAGAGAAAAAGACTTATTGTTTGGGTTTACAATTCTTGGTACAATTTTGAATTATTCAAAATCTGGTTTAGACCAAACAAAATCAACAAAAGCTGAAGTTCTTCAAGACTCATGTCTTTTTTTTAGTGATAAGGCATATATTGATTTTAAATTCGATGAAAGATTTAAGTTTTATTTTACTGAAGATGCTCTATCAAAACAATTACTTAACAAAAATTATATTTTAAGATATGATACCAATATTAGTGTAAAACATTATTTAAAAGTTGGCACAAAAAAAAGTAAAAATACTAGGATGAATCTAATATATTTCAAAGATTGTATTAAATATAGTAATGTATATTCCAATAAATTATTTCATTATTTTATTTTCATTCCTTTGATTTATCTAACAATTTTTTTAAAATATATTAAATGGAAACTAGATCCAGAACATTATGTGTAGATAATTATGTCATTAGTTTCAAATACACTCAAGCTTTCCTTTGCATTTGTAATTACTAAAATTCTACAATTATTTTGGAATATTTACATAACAAGATTATTTACTGATGAATTAGATGAGCTTGGTGTTTATCTATTTATTATCACACAGTTTAGTATATTTTCAATCATTGCAGAGGCTAATATTTCTTATTCTGTTCAACATTTCATTTCAATTGATCAATTAAAAAAAAAATAAAGCAATTGATGAGTATTGGACTTTTTCTTTCATAAGTAAATTAATTACATCAGTTCTGGCTTCATTGATATTATTTATTGTTATTATTTTTCAATTTCCAGATTATAGTTTTTCGGCATTTTTAATAGCTATTAATTTATTTGTTTTTACAATAGGTACTTCACCAAATCCATTATTTATTTGTTTTGACAAATTTAATCCTCTAGTGATTTCTAATATTATTAATGTTTTATCTTTTACTGTTGCAGGTGTAATTTTATTATACTTTTTTAAGGATATTAATTATGCACTTATTGCGATGTTAATTGGAAATTTATTACACACTATATACATGCTTTTTCATGGTTTTAAAGATTTTGGTTCATTAAAAGGGTTTAGAAAATTAAAAAATCAGCTCATTGAAGTTTTGATAAAATTTAGTTTACCTGTCGGAATTTTTTCATTTTGTTCAAGTTTAATGTACAGAGTAGATTTCAATATTTTCGGATATTTTTTAGACCCTCAGTTTATTGTTTACCTTGGTTTTGCTACAATGTGTTTTTTTATAATGTTTGATTTACTTTGGGGTCAACTTGGTGTTGCAATGACGCCTGATTTACTAAGAAATTGGAGCTCTAAAAATAAATTTAGCAGAGATAAAGTTTATAATCAATTTGAATTTTTATTTGTAATGTTTACAATTTTACCTGTTTTTGTAATAATTGGATTGAAATTTTTTGGCGATTATTTTTTTATAATTTTATTAGGATCAGATGGTGATTTTTTTAAAATTGTTCCTCTTTTAAATAATTTAATTCTATCAACGCCGTTTTTCCTAGGTTTTTCTTTTTTATACAGAATTTACTTAGTAGAGTACTCTAGTTTAAAAATAATGATTTACTCTATTCTATTTGTTTTTTTGAAGGTTACGATTACTTATTTATTACCATTAGATATATTATTTCAATATTCAACCTTAGTTACCTCAATAGTTCTTCTTTTAGTTTGTGTTTTATTAATGATGATGAACACTCTTTCATCATATTATTTAAGAATACTAAGAGTTTTTTTAAAATCATTACTAATAATGATTGCATTATACTTTTTTAGTATCAAATTTGAAACATACGATTATATATTTATCAATATAATTTTATCAATTACATTAATTGTAATGACATTATTATTTTTTAGAAAAAATTTAAAGCTATTTAAGTATTGAAAATTTTATGTATTCTTCCTGATTGGAAACCAACATATTCAAATAAAAATGTTGGTAAACTTTTTTCAAACTTTGAAAAAAGACAAATTGATTTTATTCTTTACTGCTCCAAAAATTCTGATAAAAAAGATTTTTTGAATAGATATAAAAGAGGAACAATCTTTAATTATCGACCGGGATCAAAAGCAATTAGCTTTTTGAGTTGGATGAAATCACTCGTAATTTTTTTAAAAGTTTTAATAAAATTTAATCCAACTTATGTTTTATGGACATATGCAGGTTACAGAGAAACATTTTTTTTATCAATCCTTAAACTATTTGGTGGGCCCAATTTTACTATAAAAATGGATTCATTAAATTTTAATTCAAAAACCTTTTACCAAAAAATAAGAACATTTTTATTGATACAAATTCCATTTAATTTATGTTCAAAAATTTTATGTGAGACTAATGATGTTATGAGTAGAGTTAAATTATATAATAATAAGACAATTCTTTTTCCAAATGGAATACCAAAAAAAGAATTGTTGAAATATATTAATGGTTATAAAAAAATCAGAAACCCTGTATTATCTCCTTACTTTTTATTTACGGGTCGCATTATGCACCTAAAGGGGTTGCATTTACTTGTTGAAGCATTTAATAAATTTCAAAAAAAAATACCAAATTGGCAATTAGTAATTGTCGGAGAAGTTATTGAGGAATTATATTGGAAAAAAATTAAAAATTATATTAAAATCCAAAAAATGGAAGATAAAATTAAATTTGTTGACTTTAGTGAGGGTTTCGATTATTATAAATGGCATTACTTTGCTAAAATTTTTATTATACCTTCGTTAGATGAAGGTTTACCAAACAGGTTAACTGAAAGTATGTTTTTTAATTTGCCTACCATCTCTTATGATGTGGGTCAGGTTCATGAATATGTCAATGAGAAAACAGGTTTTCTAATTTCCCAAGTTGGAAATACTGATGTTCTATCCAAATGCATGGTAGATTTAGCCAAAAATCCTAAATTGCTCAATACCCTTTCTTTAAACGCTTTTGAATTTGCAAAAAATTTAGATGATGATGTCTTATTTGATAATTTATTTAAATCAGTATTAGATATTTAATTTATGTATTTAATTTTTTTATTTTTTTTAATTTTTATTTCCTACAAAATTTTTAATATTAAAATATTAAGCCCTTTATCTCTTACAATATTATTTAGTTTTATTTTAATAGGTATTGTTTATCCTGCTCTTAAGATATTTAGTTTTCAAGAATTTAATGAGGCACAAAAGTTTATTTTTGATCTTAATGAAGCCATAATTATATTAAGCATTATATTTCTATTTTGGATTATAGGATTTAGAACTTTTGGAAAAATTAGACCGACAAAAATCAAAATAAATTACAGATTTAAAGACAGGCATTTTGGTAATTTATTATTTTTTTTAGGTTTAGTTTTATTCTTCACTACATTTGCATACACAGGGGTTAATTTCATAAATTCTTTTAATGATCCGCTTGGAACTAGGTTTTTACTGATGAGCAAACCTGGTGCATTTTATTTAAAAAGTCTAGGTTTATGGACAA
>MDSV01044117.1_pt1 | contig 10206 bp, 11 predicted proteins | sample 810851 | NCBI WGS metagenome assembly MDSV01 (sample SAMN05326640, study PRJNA326480) | marine metagenome | isolation source: seawater | place: Atlantic Ocean: North East | collected 2012
CAACTCTAGCTTTTCTTTTAGCTACTTTATAAGTTCCAAATCCAGCAATTTTTACTGAGTCATCTCCTTTTAAAGCATCTAAAATAGTGTTGGTTATAGTGTCAAAAGTCCTTTCAGCATCAGCTTTGCTTAGATTTAAAGCCCCTGAAAGCTTGACAATTAATTGTTTCTTGTTCATTTTAGCTCCGGTTTCATTGGTTAATTCTATCTTTCAAAAAAAGCTAATTAAATCAAGCTTTTTTTTAGTAGTAAAATAAATTATACACACTACATCTTGTATAATGCTAAATTAATGTTGATTTTATTATACTTTTTTAATTTTATCTTAATATATCTAATTAAATAAACCTAGGTCTTTAAGGTCATTAAAGGTAGTGAAAAACATTAAAGATAGTAACAAAAACATACCGATTCGAAAAAAACCTTCCTGCGTTTTTTGGGATAACGGTCTACCTAAAACTTTTTCAAATGCATAAAACATTAAATGCCCTCCATCTAACATGGGTATAGGGAATAAGTTTACTAATCCAAGGCTAATAGAAATATAAGCCATCATACTTATAAAAGCTAACAACCCTATATCTGCAACCTGACCTGATATTTTAGCAATTCTTATGGGGCCTCCTAACTGAGAAGTATCTGCTTTACCAACAATCATTCCTCCAATGTATTTTAAACTTGAAATACTCACATAAAACACTTCATTTGCAGCATGTAATAATGATTGGGCAGGACCAAGTTTTACATGATTAATTTCGTCATTATAGATCCCGAGTTTTATCCCTATCATTCTTTTGTTTATCGAGTTACCTAAATTATCCTCACTTAAAACCATTTTTGGTTTAATTTTTAAAATGATTTCGTCGTAAGAGCGCTTAACTTTAAAATCTATAAAGTCATCAGTAGACATTGTAATAAATTTTGAAACTTCCATAATGCTATCAACCTTGTTACTATCAATTTCTAAAATAACATCACCTTCTTTCAATCCCCCAATCATTGCAGGGCTATCTTTTTGAACTTCATTAATAACTGCTGGTGTAAAATCTTTTCCAATAAAGGTGTAAATTGAAAAAAATATAACTAAAGCTAATATAAAATTAGCTAAAGGGCCTCCAAAAACTATTAGAGCTCTTTGATATAAAGGTTTTAAAGTAAATAATTTTTGCTGTTCTTCTGCACTATATTTTTCTAAAATCTCTTTATGATCCTCTTGTGAATATACGTTTCGATCACCAAAAAATTTAACATACCCGCCAAGTGGTATCCAACATATTTTCCATCTTGTTCCAGATTTATCATTCCATCCAATAATTTCACTACCAAATCCGATTGAAAAATCTGTAACTCCAACACCATATCTTTTTGCAAAGTAAAAGTGTCCATACTCATGAACAAACACAACAATGAGTATCAAAACAATAAAAGGTATAATATAAGTAAGCATGTTAGTTATTTTAAATTAATATTGAAATATATTCAATTTTAATATTCTTTTAATTGACCCCTGTGTTAATTATACTCAATATTAATTTAAATTTGTTATGAAAAAAACTGAAAACTATTTAATTTTTGCACACTATCATTCTCAAGGGTTAGTTAGAAAAGATATATTGAATTTTCTAAAAAAAAGTAAAAAATTTTTTACTAAGATTATATTTGTATCAACAAATATTAAAAATGAAGAAACAAAAAAAATTGTTAAATTATTTAAAAAAAAAATCAAAATAATAAAAAGAAAAAATATTGGCTATGATGTTTATTCTTTCAAAGTTGGATGGGAATATTTCTATAAAATATTTAATAATAATCTTGAAAATAAAAATTTGTTTTTTATAAATTCGAGTATTCTTTTTGTTACACCAGAAAAAATTTTTAATTTATTGAGGAAAACAAAGATAAAAAAAGATGAATTTTATGGTATTTCAAGATCTCTAGAACATACAGATCATATTCAAGCGTATATTTATTTCTTTTCAGCCAATTTATTTAAAAATAAAAATATTTTAAATTGGTGGAAAAAGATTAAACCCTTAAAGATTCATTGGAAAATTGTTCTCATATACGAGTTGGGATTATCTAATTTAATGATTAGAAATAATATTAAACTTATAAATTTTTATAAAAAAAATATTAATTTAAAAACTAAAAATATTATTAAAAAAGTACCTCAAAGATTTAATGAAATTTTTTTTAAAACTCCAAAATATTATAAAAAAGATCCAATGAATTATTTCTGGAAAGATTTTATTAATAAATTTGGAATAATTAAAATTAGACTAATTAAAGAAAATGATGAAAGATATAATCTAAAAGGTTTATACAATATACTTAAGAGAAAAAAATTACTCAGTGAAGCTCTAAACAATTAATTTGATACATTTTGAATTAATGAAACAGTATTATTAATTGTTTTATTAACATCTTTTGAAACCTCATGGAAAATGAGATTGGGTTTTTTACAATCTTTCAGAAAGCTTGATCCTGATAATTCTAAATTAAGATATCTATTTATATCTGTTTGATTAAGAATAACTGGTTGTCGATGATGAATTTCTTTTATATTTTTAGATGCTTCTTCGGTAGTTAGACAAAATTGACCAGATGAATATATACCTGCAAAGAAAATAGTTTTCTTGTCCTCTCTTGTAAAATAATAAGGTATTTTTTCTTTTTTTTCTCTTCTCCATTCATAAAAACCATCTGCAATTGCAATACATCTAAAATCTTTGATTAATTTTTTAAAAGAAATTTTTTCATCTATTGTTTCTATTCTTGCATTTATTAGTGCTTTAAAATCTTTGTCTTTTGCCCAGCTAGGTACAATCCCCCAATTTAAGTATTCTAAAGTATTTCCATTTTTATATTTTTTAATGACAGGTAATTTTTGATACGGGTGAGCATTGTAATTCTCATTTTCATCTATCTGAATTGCTTTTTTAATAAGTTTTTCTGTTTTTGAGATTGGATTGGTTATTACGTATCTCCCGCACATAATTTTATTATACATTAAAATAAATAAGAATTTACTTATTTTTTAATAATATCTAACCAGTTTCCTAACTCTCTCATTCTAGAGTCTTTATTTATAATTTTATTTTCTTTGCTTATAACTTCAACATGCTTATTAATTTCTGCTTGATCAATAAAAGCTTTATTTTTTAATAATTTCTCACTTCTAAAATGTATAAGACTAATCATTTTGTCATAGGTTATTTCTGGATGATATTGAATACCCCATATATTACATTCTCCTATTTTAAACTCTATTCCCATTACTTTGTTAATCGCATTAGAGGACAATAAAGTTGCCCCTGTTGGCAAGGTGGTTACCTCATCAAAATTAAAAGCAGGGGTGTTAAAAATAGGGTCTTTATTTTTGTATAAAGGATGTTTTAAACCATACTCGTTAATTTTAATGTGATGAGCAATACCTCTATGAGGCCCATTTTCTGACTTTTTTACAATCCCTCCTGCTACAGTAACTGCAACTTGCATTCCCCAACATATTGCTAAAATATTTTTAATTTTTTTTTGGCATTCCTTCATAAACTCTAACTGACGTCTTATTTCAACAGTGTCGTTATATATATTTAAACTACTGCCTCCCCATATTATTCCATTATATTTTTTAAGTTGTTGAACTTTTTCATTTAGATCTGTATCTGAAGAAGGGTTAACAACCTCTATCTCTATTTTATTTGTAAAATATCCTATACTTTCTATGAGACTCTCAGTATGTGTCTTAATTCCTCCAGAAGTAAAACTTTGATTTTCTTCCCTTAAGTTTCCTTCAACAATTAATATTTTTGGTATATTCATTTAAAAAATTTTCTTTAAAATTTCTTCGCCATGTTTTTTTGGTGAGTAATATCCTTCTAATAATTTTCTTCCTTTTAAAGCAATATCTTGTCTTAATTTATCATTTTTTAAATAAAAATTTAATTTGTCTAACAAATCTTTTTTATCTCTAAATGAAACAAAATGTTGCCCATCTTTTATAGGTAAAGGTAATTCTATTTGATTTATAGAGTCTTCACACATCATTAAAGAACAACTAGCCATAATTTCTAAATGTCTAAAAGTAAACTCGCCTATGCCCTCAAGAGCTAAATTGATAGAAGAGTTATAAATATTATCTAAATATTGTTTATAAGGTACAATTGAATCATCAAGTCCTCCATAAAATTTATAATTTTCTTTTTTTAAAAGTTCTATTAATTCTATTCTGTTTTTTGACGTTCCTTTACCTGAAAAAAAAATATCATATTCAGGTTTTTCATTTGGCTTTAACTTTCCAATATTATTCCAACTAATAAATTCTTTGTTTTTTGAAACTTTATAATCTACCAGAGTACATGGCAGCATAGTTGTTAAATATTTTTTATTTTTAGTAATTATATTTTTTTCCCTCTTGATTACATAGTCAAAAGAGTCTAGTACTTTATCTTTGATTTTCAAAACTCCTTTATCTCTGCTATCAACTATAACTTTTTTTATATTGAATTTCTCTGATAATTTAATTAATTTTAAATCTATATTTTCATCCTCTCTATAATTTGTAAATTTCCAATTTATAAAAATACCATCAAAGACTAAATTAAGAATTCGAGAAAAAAAAATACAAAAACTATAAGGCGCCTCAAAAATTTTTGCATTAGAAAAGATTGCTGATTCTATATATCCAGATGTATTTTTTGTTACTTTTTTGTTTAATGAAAAATTTCTAAGAACGACATAAATGTCATATAAAAAACACTTTATATAGTTTTTCAAATTTTTTTCTTTTATTTTTTTTGTAACTGGGATGTATATTATTTTCATTAAGTTATAAAACTACCATTTGATAATTCATTTTAAATATTTAATAAATTGAGTATATAGTTGTTTTTAAAACTATTAATTAATTATATCTTTTAGTTGAGATATTTGGCCGATCTTAAATATCAAAGCATCTTCTTTTTTAAATCCATATTTTTCCGCATTTCTTTTAAATCTAACTGGTGGTTCCATAATAGGCTCAAGTGATAGAACAAAAGTGCCCCAATGCATACCTATCATTTTTTTACTTTTTAAATCTCTTCCTAAGCTAAGGGCTTCCTCAGGATTTGTATGATAAACTGATTTATCTTTGTAAGGCATTATTGGATAAAAATTATAAGCACCAATATTCATAAAAGTTAAATCAATAGGACCATATTTATTACCAAGATCTCTGTAAATGTTGCCAATTCCAGTGTCACAAGCAAAAAATATTTTTTTTCCATCGTATTCAATTAAAAAATTGCCCCATAAAGTTTTATTAGTGTCAGTTAAACTTCTTTTTGACCAATGAACTGCTGGAAGAAATGTAATTTTCAGCTTTTCATTTATAATAACTTCTTCATACCAGTCCATTTCATTAACATCTTTGTAACCATTTTTTTTAAAATACTTACCTAGTTTCAATGGAAGTAAAACTTTTGCATCCTTAAAAGGAAATCTTCTTACAGTCATCATATCTAGGTGATCATAATGATTGTGGGTAAGCAAAAATAAATTAATTTTTGGGATTTCTTTAAGTTTTAAAGATGGTTCGGTAAACCTTTTTGGTCCAAAAATAAGTGGGCCCGCATTTTTAGAAAAAACTGGATCTGTTATTATAGTAGTATCACCTAATTTTATTATAAATGTTGCGTGTCCAATCCAGGCAATATAATCCTCATCATTTAATTTTTCTAAATCAGCTAACACTTTTTCTTTGCTAATAACATGATCATTTGAAATTCTCATATCCAATTTCTTTTTTTCTTGATTAAAAATTTTATAAGACCATTTGACGTTTTCATTTCTTTTAGGAGAGCCCTCAGGATTTCTAAATTTACCATCTGGTAAATGATGAAAAGGTTTTTTTTCCATTGCTATTGATAAATGATTATAAAAAAAAATTAAAATTAAAAAAGTTAAAAACTTAAAGAATCTTATATTCAAAATTCTGAGTAGTTTCATTAACTTGCAAAAGTTTAGCACCATTTCTAGTATGGAATTTTGACGCCATTTCCGTAAGTGGCGAAAGTGTCACTAGTCTATTTAAATGGTTCGATTTTTTAATTTTTTTATAAACCTCTTTTACAATTAATTTTCCACCACCCTTTTTTTTAGACCAGACTGTATATGCTATTGCAATTTTACCCACATTTTGATCTCTTTGGGCACTTTGTAAATAGGCATCATGGCTAAGTTTATCTAATTCCTCAACATCCTTAGGAATTTGATTCGTATATGCAAAACACATAACTGCATGTATTTCTCCTCCATATTTTACTCCAAATATTTTCCTTCCATAACTTCTTCTAAAAGTATTATCTAATTCTGGTCTGACCGGGTCTTCATCAGTGTTGCATTCTTTTAATTCGATTAACTGAGCACCCTTAACCCAATCAAATAAACTATTAATATTTTTACTTATAAGATGCTTGTTTTTTCGAATCCTTGCTTTAATTCTTGGTTTAAATCTTTTTGTGTTTTTAGAGTTAGTATTTTCAAGATACTTAGCAACCAATTTTTGTTTGACAGTTTTGAGTACTTCTTTAGAGCTAGTATTTTCCCGATATTTAGCTACCAATTTTTGTTTGACGCTTTTGAGTATTTCTCTCATAAATTTTTTATGTCTTACTTATCATCTTTAATTTGTCGCAGGTAGTCATTTTTGTCATACCTGCTAAATCATTTAGTAATAATCATTATTTAATTTGATGAATAAATGATTAAAATGATTCTAATGGAAAATTTTAAAAATTGGATGTCTGAAAGTGCAAATATACTTTTTGACGATAGTAAAAATGATTTGAGAGCCTTACCAAAATCAGTCAGATTGCAAATCTTATTAGTATTAAGTTTTATTTGGACAACAGTTTTTAGTCTATATGTTTTTTCGTATACGACTTTTGCTTTTGGTTGGGCAGGTTTGTATATAGCTCATATTGGTCTGATTTTTGCTGTTTACACAACATTTAAACAGTTTCATCGTGCTGAACAAAAATCTAGTAGTGTTTTTAAAACAAAAAATTTTGATCCTTTTAAAATAATGTCTATAGTATTTGTTATAGTATTTATGTTTGTTTTTTCGAAAGGAATTGAAGTTTTAAATTCGGACAATTCTTATAAAATAAAATATGATGGACCTGATAAAACACCCGAAGAAAAATGGTTGCCATTTACTAAGAAGAAAGATTAATTGTGAAAGATATAATTAAAAACTTACAGCTAGGATTACTAATTTTAATTTTAATTAGTACAATTGTTGCTGTATTCATAGAAATTTACAGTATGTATGCATTAAAAAACGTAACACTTGCTGATTTATTATTAATGTTTCTTTATTTAGAAGTAATGGCAATGGTCAGAGTTTTTTGGGATGAACAATCAATTAGAATTACTTTACCGCTACTAATAGCTATCACTGCTTTATCAAGGTTTATTATTATGCAGGGTAAAGAGATGGATCCTTCTGCATTAGTCTATCAATCTAGTGCAATTTTATTAATTGCCATTGCGATTGTCGTAATGAGATTAAGGCACAGTAAAAAACTTGGTATAGAAAAAAAAAAATAGTTACTTTTAAAAGATTAGTTCTTCAATAGTATATAAATAACAAAAATTACCAGTAAAAAAGCTATAACTAAAATATAATTTAATTTAATTTTAAATCTTTTGTAGATTGCATCATTTATTTTTTCCCAGAACAAAACAATTAAAAAGATAATTACAACAGGAACAATTAACTTAATCATACTTTAAAAAATTATTAATTTTTATCTCCAACGTAAACTGAGACTCCTCTAGAATTTATATCAACATCAAATTTTTTATGCAAAGGAGGGAAGGCTCTTTGAGAGCAGTCTAATCTGTCACAAGTTCTACAGGACACACCTATCGGAATTTCAGTTGATTTATCATTTATATTAATATTTTCTGTATAAATAAAGTCTTTAGCATATTTTACTTCACATCCTAGTCCTATAGACAAAATACTTTTTGATTGACCAAATCTTCCAATACCCTTTTCTACTGTTCTTGCGATACAAACATATTTCTCTCCATTTGACATTTTACTCACAGCCGCTTGAATTACCCCGGGCCTTGTCAATGCAGAATAAACATTCCATCTCGGGCATGCTCCACCATATCTTGGAATTTCTATTCCAGATAAAGAAAATCTTTTTGATATGTTTCCTGCCATGTCTACTCTTAAAAAATGAAATGGTATGCCTGGTAATTTTGGATCTTGTAAGCATGTAACTCTATGTGCTACTTGTTCAAAAGATGTTGCAAAAGTATTTTGCAATAACTCTAAATCGTACTTAAGTTTTTTACATTCAGAATGAAAAAGCTTATAAGGCATTAATATTGCTGCACCACAATAATTTAACAGAGCAACTTTAGATAATTTTTTTGACTCCTCAGATGGAAATGTAAATTTAGATAAATACTCATCTATTTCTTTACTTGCACCCTCTTGGGCGATTTGTGCAGCTGCATGAAGTTTTTTTGTTTCTAGCGAACTATAATCACTTAATAATAGTTCTTTTTTATTTTTTTTATAAATCTTTGAAAAAGGCTTATCTTCATCAGGAATTACATCTTTAACTGTTATTCCATAATCAGTTTTTAAAAAATCACACAGAGCAATATATCTAGTTCGATTATTTTTTTGAATTTTTTTAAAAACTTCATTTGCAAATTCTTCTAGTTTAGGAAAATAATTCTTATTTTCTTGAAGAAAATCTGAGATAACTTCACCGGGAAATGAATTTTTCCTGTTATCAACAATTTTGCCAGAAATGGTCTCGATTTTATTGATCATTTCATGATCTTTTTTTTTAAGAATATCTCCTAATCTTACAATTGCTTTTCCTATTTTTGGATTAGTTCCAACAAGATCCTTAACTTCTGGAGCTAAAATATCTAGATCTTCAAATAATTTATCATCTAAAATTTCTGACAAAGTATTTTCAAGGTTAATGTCAGTTTTTGATGTGAGTTGAGAAAGTTCTATATTAAGTTTTTCGCAAATCTTTAAAAGTAAATCACCATCAATTTTTCTTTTTCCTCCCTCAATTAAGTTCAAATAACTAGGAGAAATACTTAGCTCTTCTGCCAGTTTATTCGCTTGAAGACCTAGCTGTCTTCTAAAAGCCTTGATTTTTGGACCAATTTTTAAATCTAATTGACTCATATTTTCTATTTGTAAATTTTGTAAATTTCAATTTACAAAAATTTTCTTCAATTTACAACACTTTTATCCTTTTTTGTGGATTTTGTAAATCCTGTAAATTATAAGATTTACATGGACGAAAAATTAAAAAATACTGAAAATGAGGCTCAAATCATAAAACATGAGGATATGACTAGGCACAATAGCAGAGGTATCTATATGAGAGATGATCATTGTGATTGGGGTTCAAGTGGAATGAAAGATCTAGTTGAGACCCTTACCGACTCAAACTAAATATTTTTCGTTAAACTTAATTCATTTCTTAGTTAAAAAAACTTAACACTACAGGAAAAACAATGAGCGCAGAAAATATCTCATATGACCTTAAAAGATTTGCGGGAATTAAGAGAGATTATACACCGGAAGATGTCGAGAGACTAAGAGGTTCAATTAAGATTGAGTATTCTATGTGTAAACAACAATCAACTAAATTATGGAAATTGCTTAACACTGAAAACTATATAAATACTCTTGGTTCTCTATCAGGAAATCATGCGGTTCAACATGCTAAAGCAGGTTTAAAAGCAATTTATTTAAGCGGTTGGCAAGTAGCAGCTGATGCAAATAGTGCTGGTGAAATGTATCCAGACCAGTCTCTTTATCCATATGATAGTGCTCCAAAATTAGTAGAGTCAATGAATAATGCCTTAATAAGAGCTGATCAAATTCAACATATGGAACTTCAAGATGGAGCTATGAAAAAAGAAAAAAGAGTGGACTATATGCTCCCTATAATTGCTGATGGAGAAGCAGGTTTTGGTGGTCCATTGAATGTATTTGAATTAGCAAAAAAATTTATTAAAGCAGGTGCTGCTGGGGTCCATTTTGAGGATCAGTTAGCTAGTGAAAAAAAATGTGGTCATATGGGAGGTAAAGTTCTAGTTCCTACCCAAGAGGCAGTTCAAAAATTAATCTCTGCCCGCTTAGCCTCAGATGTTATGGGTGTTCCA
>MDSV01178176.1_pt1 | contig 10206 bp, 7 predicted proteins | sample 810851 | NCBI WGS metagenome assembly MDSV01 (sample SAMN05326640, study PRJNA326480) | marine metagenome | isolation source: seawater | place: Atlantic Ocean: North East | collected 2012
TCATAACTAATAAATAATAATTAATTTCAATAGTTCAATCTTATATTAAGTTCGATAATCAGCATTAATTTCTATATATTTTGAAGTAAGATCCATTGTATATGCAGTAAAATTTTTTTTACCAATATTGAGATCTACAATTATATCAATTTTTTTTTCTTCTTTCATATATACAACTGCATCATCTTCAATATAAGAGTTAAGTAATTGACCTTTTTCTACAATTTTTATTGGTCCAAGCTTTATTGATAGTTTATTTAATTTTATATCTACATTCGATTTGCCAATTGCCATCACAATTCTTCCCCAATTTGGATCATTTCCCGCAACAGCAGTCTTTACTAATGGAGAATTTGCAATCGAAAAAGCAATTTTTTTTGCGTCTTCTTGAGTCTTTGATCCGTTTATTTTAATAGTAATAAATTTAGATGCTCCCTCGCCATCAGCAGCAATTCTTTTTGCAAGATTTAAAAGTACTTCCTTTAAAGATTTATCAAAATCCTTAATAAGAGGGTCATTTATATTAGTAACAATTTTATTTTTTGCTTCACCAGTTGAAAACAATGAAACCATGTCGTTAGTACTTGTGTCACCATCACAACTTATAGCATTAAAAGTTGTTTCAATATTTTTCTTTAGTAATTTTTGCAAAATACTAGAAGAAATAGCAGCGTCAGTAAATACGTATCCTAATGTAGTTGCCATATTAGGATAAATCATCCCAGATCCTTTTGCCACTCCATAAATTTTGACTTTTGTATTGCCAATTTTACATTCTTCCATTGCTAGTTTTGGTTTTAAATCAGTGGTAATAATACCTAGCGCAGCCTTCATCCAAATATATTTATTCTGTGTATATTTGATTTTACTTACTAAATTTGGAATAGTGTCTTTTATTTTTTTAGTTGGATACATCTCTCCAATTGTACCTGTACAACCAAAAATAATTTGATTTGCTTTTATTTTTTGAGCATTGTCTTCATCAATTTTTTGTTTAGCAGATAATTGTAAAGAAATTTCGTCTGCAATTTCTTTTAATCCTTGATAGCCTTTTTTTCCAGTAAAAGTATTTGCATTTCTAGTATTAACAACTAATGCAAATATTTTTTTAGATTTTAAACTTAAATTCCACTTAATATTTTCTGATACAATTTTTGAATTAGTATAAACTGATGCATAATTTGCACTGTTTCTAAAATAAAACATTACCAAGTCGTCTCTATTATTGCCATATAAATTAGCGCTTGTTGTTGATATTGATACACCATCTAAGTGCTCTAGATCCTGAAAGTCGCTCATTTTTGAGTCTTTATTAAAAGGATCTATAAAATTTTTTAAGTTTATTGCCATTCTATTTAAAATATTTATTTTATACCTATATTAAAAGTTATAATTAAATAATATATCAAAAAAAAATAAATGCTTAATCCCTTAAATTTCCTCTCAAAATTGATTAAATCAAGCAATCAAAAAGAACTTGATAAAATATCTAAGATTGTAAAAAAAGTGAACAATATGGAAGAAAGCACCAAATCTATTCAAGATATAGATTTTCCAAAAAAAACTATCGAATTTAAAGAAAAACTTAAGCAGGGAGTAAATATTAATGAAATTTTACCTGAAGCATTTGCATTAGTGAGAGAAGCATCAAAAAGAATACGTAATGAAAGACATTTTGATGTTCAAATAATAGGAGGAATAGTTTTACATGAGGGTAAAATTTCAGAAATGAAAACTGGTGAAGGTAAAACTTTGACCATAGTATTAGCTGCCTATTTAAACGCTTTAAATGAAAAAGGAGTACACATAGTTACAGTCAATGATTATTTGGCTAAGAGAGATTGTATAGAAATGGGGGAAATTTATAAATTTCTAGGTTTAACATCAGGCTTCATAAACAATAATCAAGATGACTACGAAAGGAAGAAAAATTATGAGTGTGATATTACTTACGCCACAAATAGTGAATTAGGATTTGACTATTTGAGGGATAATATGAAATTTTCAAAAGAACAAATGGTACAAAGAGATCATTTTTTTTCTATTGTTGATGAAATAGACTCGTGCTTAATCGATGAAGCAAGAACTCCTCTTGTAATTTCTGGTGCAGCTGAAGATAAAACAGAAAAATATCTTGCTATAGATAAACTTATTAAAAAACTCAATAAAGAAGATTACGAAATTGATGAAAAAGATAGAAATATACTTTTAACAAACCAAGGAATTAATAATGTTGAAAAAATATTTTCTAACGCAGGCATCCTTAAAAATAATAATTTCTATGATCCAGAAAACTTAGGACTTGTTCATCATGTCAATCAGTCCCTAAGAGCAAATCACCTTTTTGAGAAAGGTAAAGATTATATAATACAAGAAAATTCATTAAAAATCATAGATGAACTTACAGGAAGAATATTAGAAGGTCGAAGATTCGGCGACGGACTACATCAAGCTCTTGAAGCCAAAGAGAGTATTGAGGTACAGGCAGAAAATCAAACATTAGCATCAATTACTTATCAAAATTATTTTAAACTATATAAAAAACTTTCTGGTTGTACTGGTACAGCCGCAACTGAAGCAGAGGAATTTTTTGAGATATATAATTTGCCTGTAGTAAGCATTCCAACAAATAAACAAATGATAAGAAAAGACTGGAATGATCAAATTTTTAGAACTGAATCTGAAAAGAATGAGTCTATAATAGAAAAAATTCAGGAATGTAATAAATCTGGTCAACCAATTCTTGTGTTCACATCTAGTATTAATAAATCTGAAATTTATTCTAAACTCTTAAATAAAGCTAAAATAAAACATACTGTGTTAAATGCTAAAAATCATGAAAATGAAGCTGAAATAATAGCAAGCGCTGGAAAATTAAATTCAGTCATCATCACGACTAGTATATCCGGAAGAGGTGTAGATATTCAATTAGGGGGGAAAAAAGGAAGTGAACTTGATGAAGAACTTATAGTAAACAAAAATAAAATAAAATCCTTAGGTGGCCTATTTGTAATTGGAACTGAAAGAATGGAATCCAGAAGAGTTGACAATCAAGCTAGAGGAAGGGCTGGGCGTCAAGGAGATGAGGGTAATTCAATTTTTTATGTAAGTTTAGAAGATGATTTAATGAGAATTTTTGGTTCCGAGTCTATGACGAATATACTCCAGAAACTTGGCTTAAAAGACGGTGAAAGTATTGACCATCCTTGGATTAATAAAGCTTTAGAAAGAGCTCAACAAAAAGTGGAGGCAAGAAATTTTGATATAAGAAAAACCTTATTGAAATTTGATAATGTTTTAAATGATCAGCGACATGTAATTTTTTCACAAAGAAAAAACGTTATAAATAGTGAAAATATTTTTAGTTATTCAGAGGAATTTTTATCAGAAATTTTAGATAATTTAATTAATTTAAAAAAAAATAATTTAACAAAAACACAAAATAATGAATTTAACGTTCAACTTAGAGGGTTGGTAGGAAAAAGCTTTGAGGATGATGAAATAGAAAAACTTTTTAATTTAAATGAAAAAGAATTTAAAGAAAAAATAAACTTTAAATTTTTAGATACGAGGAATGAACGAATTAAATTATTAAATAATGAAAAAGCAAAAGAAATTGAAAAAAGAATATTTTTACAAAGTATTGATTTAAATTGGAAATCTCATATCCAATATCTTGAACAATTACGTCAAGTAATTGGCCTTAGATCTTATGGACAAAGGGATCCATTAATTGAATATAAAAAAGAAGCTTTTGATCTTTTCGAGAACTTGCTTAATAAGCTAAAGTTAGATTACGTTACAATTTTAATGAATTTAAAAATTGTTAAAGAAACTACTGAAGAAGAAAAGGAAACAAAGCCTATTAAAATTGACCCAAAATATATTGGAAAAAAAATGAGTAGAAATGAACCTTGTTTTTGTGGTTCTGGAAAAAAATTTAAACGTTGCTGTGGAGCTTTATAAAAAATAAATTAAAAGTAATATTGAAATTACAAAAGAAGCAAATATTAAAAGATTATTTTTTTTACTTAAAATTTTTTCAATATAAATATTAATTTGATTTTTTTTCATACTTAATTTACTAATATCATCCAACCGGCTTACAAAACCTTTGCTTCTTCCAATCTTCAAAAATTTATTTTTTCTATGATTTAAAATATCTTCTTTATTCATATTCACAAACTCATTTAAATTTTTTTCAATTGATTTTTTAACATTATCTAAAATTAAATCTCTATCCCTGTGTGCTCCTCCAATTGGTTCTGGTATAATTTCATCGATCACATTTAGTTCTAAAAGATCTTTAGCAGAAAGTTTCATTGCTTTTGCAGCATCAAGTGTTTTTTTAGGGTCTCTCCATAAAATTGTAGCACATCCCTCTGGTGAAATTACTGAATAAATAGAATTTTCAAACATAATTACTTTATTAGATGATGCTAGTGCTATTGCTCCACCGGAACCGCCTTCACCTATAATAAATGAAAATGTTGGAACATTAAGCTCCATGCAACATTCAATAGATTTTGCAATAGCTTCCGCTTGTCCTCTCTCTTCTGCTCCAACACCAGGATAAGCGCCTGGAGTATCAATAAAAGAAATTATCGGAATATTAAATTTATTAGCAAGCCTCATTAATCTAATTGTTTTTCTATAACCTTCCGGCCTCATCATTCCAAAATTTCTATCAATTCTAGATTCTAAATCTTCTCCTTTTTCTTGACCAATTACTAAAACTGAAATTTCATTAAATTTTGCAAAGCCAACTAATACTGATTTATCTTCTCCATAATGTCTGTCACCCGATAGAGGAACAAAATCATCAAACACATTATCAATAAAAAATTTTGATTTAGGTCTGTCCTCATGTCGTGCAACCAAAGTAATTTGCCATGGATCTAAATTAGAATAAATATCTTTTAATTTTTCATCTATCTCTGTTTGTGTTTCAGAAATTTTTTTAGTATCGACTTCTGAAAGACCATCTTGATTGTACGGATCTTTAAGTTTTTCTAAATCAGTTTCTAAATTTTTAATATCAGTCTCAAAATTTAAATAATTTTTCATATAAACAATATAATTATTAATTAAATAATAAAAAAGGCAACAAAATGTTTAAAATATTTATTAATTGACTTAATATAAATTAGCATTAAACCTTATCTGTCGAAAAAAACTACAAAATATAGTGTTACCAATAGAATAAGTATAAATAATTTCTAGGGGTAAAATACCGACGAACATAAAGCTCTTAATTAAGAATAATTCTCTCTTTAGGAGAAAAGTAAAAAGAGCATTGTAAATGTGATGAAAAAAAAATATACAAAAATACATAATTTATCAGTTTCAAATGAACTTTTAAATTTTATAAATGAAGAGCTATTAAAAAATACAAAAATTTCAAAAGAAATATTTTGGGAAAAATTCGATAAAGCTGTTCATGAACTTGCTCCAAAAAATAAAAATTTATTAAAAATTAGAGAAGATTTACAAAAAAAAATTGATGATTGGCATGTTAAAAATAAAACTGGAGAATTTAATTTAGATAAATATAAAAAGTTTTTAAAAGATATTGACTATTTAAAAGATGAAGGACAAGATTTTAAAATTAAAACGGAAAATGTAGATGTCGAAATAACAAGTATTGCTGGACCACAATTAGTTGTTCCAATAATGAACGAAAGATATGCTTTAAATGCCGCAAATGCTAGATGGATGAGTTTATACGATAGTTTATATGGTACAGACATTATAGAACAATCTGAAGATAGTTCTTCCCAAAGGTATGATCCACTTAGAGGAGAAATGGTTATAAAATATGGAAGGAATTTTTTAGATCGTTACTTTCCCCTAGAAGATATAATTATTGGTTGGAGCAATATAACTAGCTTAAAAATTGTAGATGATAATCTTATTATAATGCACGATCAGAAGGAAACAAAATTAAAAGACAAGAGTAAGTTTGTTGGTTACAGAGGTGAAGTAAATAAGCCAACTGCAATAATTCTAAAAAATAATAATCTTCATATAGAGATAATAATTAACCCCAAAGCATTTAGTGCATCACAAGATTCTGCGGGTATAAGTGATATAATTGTTGAGGCAGCTATATCTACAATTTGTGATAATGAAGATAGTGTTGCTGCAGTTGATGCTGAAGATAAGGTCATTTGTTATCGTAATTGGTTAGGATTAATGAAGGGTGATTTAAAATCAAGATTTGAAAAAAATGGTAAAACCTATGAACGTAAATTAAACCCTGATAGAAACTATATCTCAAAAGATGGGAAAAAATCCAAGCTTCATGGAAGAAGTTTATTACTCGTAAGAAATGTTGGTCATCTCATGACAAATCCTGCAATAACTTTAAAGGATGGTTCAGAAATTCCAGAAGGTATTATGGATGGATTTATAACTGCAGCTGCATGTCTACATGATATAAAAAAAAAGGGTAATTCTAGAACAGGTTCAATTTATATTGTTAAACCAAAAATGCACGGACCAGATGAAACTGCTTTTACTGACCTAATTTTTTCTAAAGTAGAAGAAGTTTTAGGTTTAGAAAAGTATACCTGCAAAATTGGTATAATGGATGAAGAAAGAAGAACCTCTGCCAATTTAAAAGAATGTATAAGAAGTCTTGAAAATAGAGTGTTTTTTATTAATACAGGCTTCCTAGACAGAACTGGTGATGAAATGCACACCTCAATGGAAGCAGGCCCAATGATCAAAAAAGGTGATATGAAATCCTCCATATGGATACAAGCTTATGAAAATAATAATGTAGACATTGGTCTTAAATGTGGTTTTTCTGGTAGGGCACAAATTGGTAAAGGGATGTGGGCAATGCCTGATAAAATGGCTGAAATGATGGATCAAAAAATTAACCATCTGAAAGCTGGAGCAAATTGTGCATGGGTACCATCGCCAACTGCAGCAGCTCTTCACAGCCTTCATTATCATGAGATTAATATATTCAACAAACAAAAAGAATTAATAAAAAGAAATCCATCAAAATTAGATGATCTTTTGACCATTCCAATAGCTGATAGACCCAATTGGTCAATTAATGAAATTAACTCTGAAATATCAAATTCTGCTCAAACTCTTTTAGGTTATGTAGTAAGATGGATTGATCAAGGAGTTGGCTGTTCAAAAGTTCCAGATATAAATAATATAGGTTTAATGGAGGATAGGGCTACACTGAGAATTTCTTCACAACATATTGCAAATTGGATTCATCATGGGGTTTGCACAAATAAACAAGTTCTAGAAATAATGAAAAAAATGGCAAAAGTTGTTGATAAGCAAAATAAAAATGACAAATCTTATCAAAATATGTCACCAAATTTTGATAAATCGGTTGCTTTTAAAGCTGCTTGTGAATTAATTTTCCACGGACGAACTCAACCTTCAGGTTATACAGAGCCACTTTTACATTTAAACAGATTAATTAAGAAAAATTAATCTGAGTTAGCTTTAATATCAGTTCTATTTTTAAATGCTGAAAATAAAGTTCCATCATCAAGACTTTCTATTTCACCACCCACAGGAAGTCCCTGGGCTAATTTTGTAACTTTCACATTAGTTTTTTTGAGGCTATCTTGAATATAATATGCAGTAGTTTGACCCTCAATAGTTGCGCTTGTTGCAATTATAACTTCTTCAATTTTATCTTTTATTACTCTGTCAACTAATGAATTAATTAAAAGATCCTCATTTCTTTGTCCAGGTGATGAAATAGTTCCACCAAGAATATGGAAGTATCCTTTGTATATGTTAGAATTTTCAATAGACCATTGATCAGCAATATCTTCTACAACGCAAATTTTATTGAATCTTTCATCTGTATTTTCACAATTTTTACAATTATTTAAATTAGATTTTAATGTTCCACAAAATTGGCATCTAATTACATTTTTATAAATTTGAACCAGTGTATTGGCCATCGGTTTAACCAATTCGTCTCTATTATTAATGAGCTTCAAAACTATTCTTTTCGCAGATTTTGGGCCAAGGCCAGGAAGTTTTGAAATTAATTTTATCAACTCATCTATTTCGCTTATATTTTCCATCTATTTAAAGTGGCCACTTAAAACCAGGGATGCCAAAACTACCTGTAGCTTTAGAAATTTCATCTGATGTTTTAGATTTTAATTTTGCTTTAGCATTATTATGTGCTGCAACAATTAAATCTTCTATAACTACCTTTTCCTCTTTCATTACTTCTTCTGAAAGTTCTAATTTAATCATTTCATTTTCTCCATTTAATGTTACTTTAACAGAGTTAGATCCAGACACACCTTCAGCTTTTATATTTTTTATTTTTTCATGACTCTCTTTCATTTTTAGTTCAAGTTCTTTAGCTTTATCTAAAATTTTTGTAAAATCAGTCATTATCTTTATCTTTACTATTTTCTTTTAAATTAACATCAATTAAATCAGCGTCAGGAAATTTCTCTATTATACTTTTGTAAATTTCTAATTTTTTTTCATCCTCAATTAAAATTTTTTTTATTTTAATTTCTTTATCTCTCTTTGTTGGTTCTCCTTGTTCTTTACTAAGTGTTATAATCCATCTATTATTAGTCCATTCAAAAAGTTTTGAAGAAAGATTTTTAATAAATTCTTTATCTAAATCTTCATTGAAAGATATTTCAATTCTTTGATTTTCAAAATTTACAAGATTTACATTCTTTTCTAATTCATACTTTAGTTTCATTTCTTTTTTAGAAGAACACAGTTTAATTAAGTCGTCAAAAGACTCTAACAAATTAGGTTGAAGAACTTGTTTATTGTCTTCTTTAGGTTTTGTATCTTTTTCTTGCACAATATTTTTAATCTGCCCAACAGTTTTTGATTTATCAATTATATCAAATAAATCGCTATCACTATTTTTTGATTGTACAGAAGTATCTTTTATGTTTTGATCTAATTTATCTCTTACATTAGTCGTTTCAGAAATATTTTTAATACTTTTTAAATGTATCAGTCTTATTAAAAACATTTCAATTGATAAATGTTGATTAGATACCGCATCAAGTTCCTCTAATGTTTTAATACTAAATTGCCAAAATAGTATTAAGGTCTGATTGTCAATATTTTTTGAAACTTCTTTAATAGTATTAAATTCAAGATCATTTAAAGTAAAATTTGTACTACTAATATTTAAGGACTCAATATTTTTAAAATAATATAATAATTCTAAAAAATCATTAATAAATACTTTTGGTTCAATTCCCATGTCATAAATTTCACGATAACTATTTAATACCTCGTTTTCTTTTCCTTCAAATATAAGTTGAAAAAGATTAATTAACTTAGATTTATCAAAATATCCAAAAATTTTTTGTGCTAAAGTTAGATCTAATTCCTGTTCTTTATCTAGAGTTAATAAAGCTCTATCCAACAAAGATAATGAATCTCTTACAGAGCCTTCAGATATTTTTACAATTAATTTTAAAGCGTCATCCGATACATTTCCGTTTTCTTTTATTTTTATTTTTTTTATGAAATCAAATAATTCTTCACTTTTTATCCTTGATAAATCAAATCTTTGACATCTAGAAACTACTGTAATTGGAATTTTTTTAATTTCAGTTGTTGCAAATATAAATTTTAAATACTCAGGTGGCTCTTCTAATGTCTTTAATAAAGCGTTAAATGCTTGTTTACTAAGCATATGTACTTCATCAATAATAAATATTTTATATTTAGCAGTTGTAGGTCCATATCTTGAAAACTCTATTAAATCTCTTACGTCATCTACTCCAGTTTTGCTGGCCGCATCCATTTCCAAAACATCAATGTGATTTGAATCAGCTATTGCCTTACAGTTTTCACAAAAATTATCTTTACAAAGTTTATTAATTCCATTGATACAATTTAATGATTTAGCAACTATTCTCGCCGTTGTTGTTTTTCCTACTCCTCTTATTCCTGTAAAAAGATATGCGTTAGGTACTTTATTGGCTTTAATTGAATTAGATATTGTTTCTGCTACAACATTTTGTCCAATTAAGTCCTCAAATATTTGAGGTCTATACTTTAATGCTAAAACTTTTATATTTTTATTCATTTCAATTAGGAGACTAGAACCTGAATAACTGTCTCTACGATTGCTTCCGTTAAGATCTGGTCGGGTTCAAGCAGTATCCACCTCTAGCCTCCAATACTATTATATCAGTAATAATTTTTATTCTTCAA
>MDSV01086103.1_pt1 | contig 10205 bp, 7 predicted proteins | sample 810851 | NCBI WGS metagenome assembly MDSV01 (sample SAMN05326640, study PRJNA326480) | marine metagenome | isolation source: seawater | place: Atlantic Ocean: North East | collected 2012
TCTATCCTTGATCAAAAAAATTTGAAAAACAAGGTTGGTTGTGAAGTAGTCGATGTGCAAAATAATGAATCAATAAAAAATATGTTTTATAAAGCTGAAGAATTTTTAGGATCGATTGATTGTATTATTAATAGTTCTGGTTCTTTATTGCTAAAACCAGCACATTTAACAAATGAATTAGAACTTGAAAATGTTTTTAGAACAAATGTTTTTAGTTGTTTTGGAATTTTAAAATATGGATTTAAATATCTAAGAAAAAATGGAGGTAGTTTAATATTCTTTTCAAGTTCAGCATCAAAAGTAGGGCTCAAAAATCACGAAGCTATAGCAAGCGCTAAAGCTGCTGTATCTGGTTTTGTTTTATCAGCTGCATCTACCTATGCGAAATATAATATTAGAGTAAATGCTATTGCTCCTGGATTAGTTGACACACCTCTTACAGAAAAGATAATAAATAATAAAATTTCTCTAGATTATTCTGCTAAAATGCATGGTCTTAATAGAATAGGAAAACCAGATAATTTTATTCCAATAATTGATTCTTTGATTGATTCTCGTTCAGACTGGATTACAGGACAAACATTTTGCATAGATGGAGGATTATCAAATATTAAATAAATTATTTTTTAAATTTCAATTACTAAAATTTATTGTCACTTTATAAAAAATTTCAGATATTATTAAAGATTATATAGCTAAATAATCTGGTTTTAGTTTTCATTTTATAATTTAAGGAGAAAAAATGTTAGGCGTTGAAAATTTTGTAGAAGCATTTAAAATTATTACTACAGTTGCAATATTTTTTGTTTGGTTTGTTAGATATGATAATATTAAAAAAGAATTTTTAGAATATGGCTATCCTACATGGTTTAGAGATCTAGTTGGTGTTTTGAAAATTTCACTTTGTGTTATGCTTCATTCAAGCTCAGATAATGTAGTTATAATCGGAGCTGTTGGAATATCAATTTTGATGATTGGTGCTGTATTTACTCACTTAAAAATGAAAAGTACTTTTAGAAAGTATATTGCTTCTGTAGCAATGCTATCAGTAGCTGTTTTTATCTTATTTTTTACAATGTAATTAAAAATAAATAAGGAGAAAGAATGAATATTGATGTAACTGCAAGGGGATTTACCATTAGTGAAAACCTAAATGATTTCATTCATTCAAAATTAAAAAAAATATCTACTTTTGATAATACCATATTTGCAATTAAAGTTGTGCTTTTAAAAGAGTCAAGAGCTGAAAAAGTCGAATTAATAGTTGAGTCAAAAAAGAAAACATATATAAGTAAAAGATATTCATCTGTTTTTGAAAAAACTATTGTAAAAGCTATTGATAATATTATTACTCAAATAAAAAAAAATAAAACTGATTATTGATTTATGAGTTACATAGATAGTATCAAAAAAGATGGTGAGAATTTAATTATTGAACAGTATAATGGTGAAAATTTAAAAGTATTAAATAATGAGCCATTATCTCCTATTGATAAAAATAGCAATATAATTAGAATTTGTTTTTTAGATTTAGAAACTACAGGATTAATTGCTAAGGATTCAATTCCAATTGAAATCGCAATGAAGGTAGTAGAATTTGATAAGTCATCTGGAAAATTAATTAAAGCTGTAGCAGAATATGAATCATACAATGATCCAGGATTATCTATCGAATCACATATCACAAAACTCACTGGAATAACTGATGATATGGTCCGTGGAGAAAATATAAGCTGGATTGAAGTTGAAAAATTAATTGAATTAAGTCAATTAATCATCGCTCATAATGCAAAATTTGATAGAGCATTTATTGATAAATATATTGATGTTAAGGCAGTTTGGGCTTGTTCTCAGAAAGATATAAATTGGATGGATAGAGGTTTCTTTAAAATTGGTCTTGAAATGTTGTGCACGTGGCATGGTTTTTATTTTGAAGCTCATAGAGCAATGAATGATGTGAATGCAACTATTAATTTAATAGCTCACTCAAGTTATAATGATAACACCCCTTTAATTGAGTTAATTAATAATTCAAAAAAACCTAATTATAGAATAGTTAATAATTTCCCCTATAATAAAGATCATATAAACTTAATTAAGAATAGAGATAAAAGATATTATTATGATCCTAATTCTAGAAGTTGGATTATTGATATCAATGATCCAGATGATACTGAAAATGAGAGAGTTTGGTTAGAAAATAATATTTATAAAGGCCATTTCAGAGGAGAAATAAAAAAAATATCTATTTTTGATAGATATAAATAATTTTTTTGAATTTTGTGATATTCCTCAATTTTTTTTGAGTTATTAGTTATTAATATAGTGCAGTAAGAATTTAAAACAGCCTACTTCTTACTCCTTAATTCTACTATTGTAAATGGACACGCGGTCTTCGAAAGAAGACCGCATTTTTTTATTACAAGTTGAAACAATTAGATATTGAAGATTGAACAATAAAATCATTAAATTTGATATTATAAGTATATTTAAGCAAGGAGATCAATTGAAGAAAATTATTTTATTATTATTTTTAGCAAATATTTTTTCATCATCATTATTCACTAATAAAAATTTTGAATTAATTCAATCATCAGATAACATAAAATTAGAATTTTCTTTAGATGATATTTATTTTGAAAATGTTAATGGTTATACGAAAATAAGCTCTAGTAGTATGGGTGAGACATCTTTAGTAGGAATGCCAAAACTTCCAACATTTTCAACAATGATTATGTTGGAGCCTACCAAGGAATATACTATTTCGTATAAAGTTTTATCAAGTTATGTATTAGATGAAATACAAATTATACCAAATCAAAAAATTATTAATGGATTAGAAAATAAGGATATTATAGAATTAATTCAATTTGAATCTATTTATCCTAATGAAAATATTTCTTTATCAGACCCAATGATTATGAGAGATTTAGTTGTCTCTAGTTTGAAAATTATTCCTTTTATTTATAATCAATCGTTACAACAATTAGAAGTAATTGAAAGTATTGAAGTTACAATTACTCCAATTGGAGATATACCTGATCCTAGATCAAGAATAACTAAAAAATCTAAAGTCTTTGAAAATATTTATAAAAATACTGTTTTGAATTATGAAAATAATTCTAGAAATAATGATTATCAACAATCATCAGTTTTATATATTGGTTCTTCAAGTGTTATAAATAATGCTACATTCCAACAATTATTACAATGGAGAAGAGAAAGAGGGTATGTTGTATATACTGCTACTACATCTGAAACAGGTAGCTCATCTTCAGCAATAAAAAATTATATTAATGATGCATATGATGATTATGATCCTGCTCCTGAATATGTAACTTTAATTGGAGATGTCGGAGGTTCTTATAGTTTACCTACTTATTATGAAGATTTTGGTCATGATAGTTATGGAAATCAATGCGAAGGAGATCACCCTTTTTCCCAATTAGATGGAAATGATTTGTTACCTGAAGTTCTTATAGCCCGAATGTCATTAAGATCAAGCAGTGAAATAGCAACGGTAGTTTATAAAATTCTAAATTATGAAAAAGCAACATACCTTGATACTTATCCTAATTATTACAGTAAAGCTGCTATGGCAGGAGATCCATCTACATCTGGGAATTCTTGCGCTATTACTAAAGAGGTAATTAAGGAGTCTATGGAAAATCATGGTTTTTCAGATGTTGATATTAAAACATCTGGTAATGGTTGGTCAACATGGATGCAAAATGAGTTGAGTGATGGTGTATTGTATTTGAATTACAGAGGTTATTTAGGAATGAGTGGTTTTAGCACGAGTGATGTTGATAATGCTTCAAGTGGCTGGAAGTTGCCTTTTGCAACAATTTTAACTTGTGGAACTGGCTCTTTTGCCGAAGATCAGACATCTATGTCAGAAAAATTTTTCAGAGCTGGATCAGTGACTAATCCTAAAGGTTCAGTAGCTGCAATCGGAACAGCCACATGGAATACTCATACTTTATTTAATAACATTGTTGATATGGGAATCTATAATGGCCTATTAGCAGATGATGTTGAAACAGCTGGTGGAGCACTAGCAAGTGGTAAACTTGCATTGTATAATACTTATCCAGGAGATCCTTATCAATGGATTAGCGCATTTACACAGTGGAATAATTTAATGGGTGATGGTGCTACGCATCTATGGACTTCTAAACCTGAGATTTTTGAACCAGAGCATGTAAGTAGTATTTATCTAGGTTCAAATTTTATCGATATTTCTGTCCTCGATAGTAGAGGTTTTCCAGTTAGTAATGCAATGATTTCTATATTGGAAGATGGTGCAAATATAGCTGATATTTATTTCTCTAATTCAGATGGATTAATAACAATTCCATTAAATCCGATTTCTAGTAATGATTTAACTTTAACAATTACTAAGCAAGATTTTAAACCTTACCAAACTACTATAAATATATCTGAACCTGATGTGAATGTTAATTATGATAATTCTCAAAATTTAGTAATTATTGATGGCAATGATGGAATTCCCTCAGCAGGAGAAACTATAGAAATTTCTATCCCACTAATAAATTTTGGCTCAAACAATGCTGAAAATATTCAAGCAGTTTTAACTTCAACATCAGAAAATGTAACTATTGAAAATAATACAGTTTCATATGGAAATATTCTTCCAAATAGTTCTAGTTATGGTCAAGGAAACTTTCTTATTAGTTTATCTGGAGCGTTAGTTCAATACGAAGATTTAGGATTAAGATTAAATATTCCTAATGGGCAATTTAATCAATTCCAATCTGAAATTCCTTTAGAAGTTTCAGGTAGTTTGTTAACGGTAACTAGTTCCCATAATGTTTTACCTGGTCAAAACTCTTTGCTGAATATTGAATTATCAAATTTAGGTCTGTTGGATTCAGATAATATCACAGGAGAATTAATTTCTAATAGTTCTCAAATTCAAGTTTTAGATTCTAATGGAAACTGGAATGCTATTTTATCTGGTGAGAGTCTTAATTCATCAAATGATTTTCAAATTCTTTTAAGCAATGATATAGTTGGTGGAAGCCAATTAATTTTAGATTTATTTTTACAAAATGAATCAGGATATTCTAGAACTGAAAAATTATTAATAACTGCTGGTAATTTATCTGTTGATGATCCTATGGGTCCAGATAATTATGGATACTATATTTATGATTCTGGAGATATTGGATTTGATTTAGCTCCTGATTATGATTGGGTAGAAATTAGTTCAATTGGAAGTAATTTGAATTTATCAAATAGTGGAGATGGTAACTGGAGTGGTAATGGACCTACTACAAATATTAATTTACCTTTTGATTTTAAATTCTACGGACAAACATATAATCAAATTGGTGTATGTACAAATGGTTGGATAGCTTTAGGTGGCTCAGATTCAGAAGCGTTTAGAAACTATCCAATTCCTGGAGCTGGAGGACCGTCCCCAATGATTGCTGCTTTTTGGGATGATCTTGAAACAGGTAATTCAGGAGAAGTATATGCTTATTCTACAAATGAGTATGTTATAATTCAATGGGATAATATGAGGACACATTGGGGAAATGATAATAATACATTTCAAGTAATTCTTTATAATAATACAGCACCTCCATTTTCTGACAATAATATTAAAATACAATATAAGGATTTTAATAACACTTCCTCAGGAAGTTTTACTTCTTATCCTCCTGTTCATGGAAGTTATGCAACTATTGGAATTGAAAATCATTTATCTAATGATGGCTTGCAGTATACTTATTATAATAATTATCCTACTTCTGCAATGAATTTAAATGACCAAACAGCATTATATATTACAACACAAGCACCAATCTCATTACCAGTGCCAAGTTTATATTACTCAATAAATAATTCTGATTTGGAAGTAGAAATTGGTAGTACGGTATCATCTGAAATTGTATTATCAAATTTAGGTGAAGAAGGTTCTTTATTGAATTACAGTATAGCTAAATCTTATCCAGAAGTTTCTTCACCATTTGATGTTACTGGTGGTGGTCCAGATTCCTACGGATATTTTTGGTCGGATTCAGATATTAATAATTCTATAGATTTTGAATGGATAGATATTACTGAAGTAGGAACTTTAGTATCTTTTGGATCAAATGATGCATCAACTAATCCAATTGATATTGGTTTTGATTTTCCTTTTTATGATGAGAATTATTCAAGCTTTATAATTAATGCTAATGGATGGATTGGTTTTGAAGATGATAATGATGAATGGTATAATGGAAATATTCCATCTCAAGATGCTCCTAGGGCTGCCATATTTGGTTTTTGGGATGATTTAAACCCTATAAATGATAATTGTAATTCAACATGTGAAGGTAATGTTTATTATCATTATGATTCTGATAGATTAATTGTTTCATTTAATAATGTTGCCCATTGGTTCTCAGAAGGTTTTGAAAATAGTTATTATACCTTTCAGATTGTAGTTTATTCAGATGGTAATGTAGACATTAATATTGATTCAATTGAAGGTAATTATAGCGCTACTGTTGGCATGCAAAATCAAAGTGGAACCATAGCTATACAGGTAGATGAATATAATGGAAATTATTTTAACAACAATATGTCAATAAATTTTGAAAGACCTTATATTCCATCAGATTGGTTAAGCATTTATTCAGATTTAGGATTATCAGGAGATCTCATAGCAGGTGAGTCAATATTATTTGATTTATATGCAGATTCTGAAAATTTAGAAGTTGGTAACTATGAAGCAAATATTATAATTTCTTCTAATGCTATATCTGATCAAGTAATACCAATTAATTTGGTAGTTTTAGATGAACTTGGAATTTTAGGTGATATAAATTATGATGAAGCAGTTAATGTTTCTGATGTGGTTTTGTTAGTGTCTATTGTTGTAAATAATGAATATCTTCAGATTGGAGATTTAAATGAAGATAATACTATTGATGTAATCGATATAGTACTCCTTGTTAATTTAATTTTACAAGATTAAGATTTAGGATTAGTTTATATTTTAAATTTTATTATAAATTATTGTTATGCGTAAAATAATTATAGCATTAGTTTGTTTTATATCTATTCTTCTTTGTGATGCTAATCATGCTTTAGATCAGAAGAAAGGAAATAAAATTAACCATATTAGTTTATCACTCAAAGAATCACTTATTAATGAATTTTTAAAAGGAATCTTACCAATAAAAGATAAGGGTGAGGCTATGCTTTTAAATTATAATTGGGAGTTGATAGAGCCTAGGTTGGATATTGAAAAAGATACAGCATTATTTTATTCGGATGTTAAAATTAGTGTTGGTCCTTATAACACCATTAAAAAAATTGAAGGCTGGGTTTCTGTTAATTACGATAAAGATATAAATAAAATTATTTTAAAAATAGAAGAGGCAAAAGTAATTTTAGATATAAATATTTTAGGTAAAAAGATTGTTTTAAGTGAACTTGATATAGCATCTTATTTTTCAACTCCGTTTAAATTAAATGGTCCTGAACCAATAGCAAGTAATATTGAATACAAGCTTCCAAATGGTGAAATTAGGAAAGTCTCATGCAAAACTTCAAGTTCAGAATTATTTTTAGTAAAAGATGCTATACAAGTTTCAACATCATTAGATTTTGAAAAAAAATAGATTAAAAAATATGACTAAAGAATATGATATAATAGTTTTTGGAGCAACTGGTTTTACTGGAAAACTAATATGTGAATATTTATCAAAACATAGAGAAATAAAAAATATTAAATGGGCTATAGCAGGAAGGAATAAGCATAAGCTTGAACAAGTTGTAGTAGAATTTAATCTTAATAATATTGAAGTTTTAGAAGTTGATTCATTTGATAATAAAGCTATTGATTCTATGTGCTCAAAGACTAAGCTAGTTTTGACTACAGTTGGTCCTTATAATCTTTATGGTGAATATCTAATTAAAAGTTGCATATCTCATGATACGCATTATGTAGATCTTACTGGAGAGCCAGAATTTGTAAATAAAATCAGAACAAAATATTCCGATTTAGCATCTCAATCTAAATCAATAATTATTAATAGCTGTGGTTTAGAGTCAATTATTCCTGATTTAGGGGTATATCAAACAGTTAAAAAAATGAAATCAGACATTAAAGATGTGACCTATTTTATGAAAACGAAAGGAGAAATATCAGGTGGTACTTGGGCTTCTTTTGTAAATTCAATTTCTAATGGAAAAGAAGTGACTAAATTATCAAATAAACTTCCAGTAAAAAAGAAAGTTAAAAAAGTATTCTTCAGCAAAGAATGTAATGCATGGGCTATAATTTTCCCTGTTATTGATAAACAAGTAGTATATAGAACATCAAAATGTTTTAAAGAATATGGTTCAGAATTTAGTTTTAATGAATACATGTTAATGAAATCATTTTGGCAAATTATTGTTTTAATTAAAGGAGTGTTTTTAGTAGCAATAATATCAAAAATAGGATTTGTAAAAAAATGGTTATTATCTTTAAAGCCATCTGGAAGTGGTCCATCAAAAGAAAAAAGAGATTCACATTGGTTTGAAGCAATCTTTATTGGAAAGAATAAAGATGAAAAAATTCGTTATAAGATTTCTGGAGGAGACCCCGGATATGGAGAAACATCAAAATTTATATCAGAAATAGCACTTTGTATTTTGTTCCAAAAAAAAGAATTAGTGAAAAATAAAGGAATTTTAACCCCTGTTGAGTGTACTGGAGAATTATTAATTAATAGGCTTGAAAAAGCTGGGATAAAATTCGAATATTTTTAATTATTTATCTAAAACTGCATTCCAAGAATCAATATAATCTTGCACTAATTCTATATTTTTTACTTCACCTTTAATTTCTATTTTTTCAATATGATCATTTTGGCATATCGAATTTACTACTCCCATACTTTTTTCATCATTAACTTCTCCGAAAACAGTATGGTTGTTATCTAGCCAAGGTGTTTCTAGATGGGTAATAAAAAATTGACTTCCATTTGTTCCTGGGCCAGCATTTGCCATTGATAATATTCCTGGTTTATCATGCTTTAATTCAGAATGAAATTCATCTTTGAAGTTATAGCCTGGACCTCCCATTCCAGTTCCATTTGGGCAGCCACCTTGTATCATAAAATTATCAATGACTCTATGAAATTTCAAGTTATTGTAATATTCTTTTTTTGCAAGATTAGCAAAATTTGCAACAGTTATTGGTGCTTTTTCATCAAATAGTTTTAATGAAATAGTCCCTTTATTTGTAATTATATTTGCTTCCATTTTTTCTCCTATTTATGAAAAAGAATTGTCCATAACAAGCCATCTAGAATAACAGTATGAAACGTAAAAAAAATACATCCAATAAAAGATATTTTATAGAGTAATGATGATTTAGATGGCTTTAAATTATATAAACATGCCAAAAGTAAGATTGAGGATAGTCCAACCATATATAAAACTAGACAGATTATTAACCATAAAAAGGAATTGGGAACTTTTATATAGTTAACAGTTAAATCTATCCACATGCATGAAGGTATTAGAATAAACGTATATATATATATGAAAATTGAGTAATTAAATTTATTGAAAATTAAAATTGAATTTTCATCAACTTTAAAAAGTAAATAATATGTAAAGAAAAAATATCCTAAAGCAGATATAAACATTGAGTATATAATATATGAAGTTAAGGTGTGTGGAACTCCACCCCAAAAATCCATTCCAATATTAGGATTGCTGGATAGGCCTTCGTAATAAGTATAAAGTAAGAGAGAGCCGAAAATAAGATTGATTGTAAATAGAATTTTTTTCTTTGACATTTTTAAAATTTTGTATTAATAATTGAATAAAAATTACATCATTTTTATGTTTTAATCATAGGTATTTTTTTGTATTTTATTAGACAGAAAAATTAATATTTGAGGTGTGTAATGAATAAAGTTTATATTTCTATTATATTGCTCGGTTATTTGCTGGGTGCAAATATAAAGAGTGCTTATGATGTTAAAGGGATGATGTGTAATTATGGATGTGTCATGACAATTAATTCTACAATTAGTAAATTAGATGGTGTTAAAAAATGTGATGTTAGCTATGAAAATAGTAAGATAATTGTTGAATTTGATGATACTAAAATAGACTCTAAAAAAATATCAAAATCACTTCCAAATCCCTATGAAGCCACTTTAACTCAAGAAACGATAGAAAAA
>MDSV01056631.1_pt1 | contig 10204 bp, 9 predicted proteins | sample 810851 | NCBI WGS metagenome assembly MDSV01 (sample SAMN05326640, study PRJNA326480) | marine metagenome | isolation source: seawater | place: Atlantic Ocean: North East | collected 2012
ATCCACACGATCCTCAGCATAAAAGATCGTTCGTGCACGCTGCGTCAAGCCGACCCAGTGCATTTTTGGATCGCGCAGGGCTGAGGGAATGAGCGATTCGAGTAATTCACTTTGAATTATTTGCACAAGGTCGGCCGTTTTGGCTCGGTGCAGATTGCCAGCATCAACAGTAACCAACAGATCAGCGGGTGATGCTGCCCCTTCCGACTTGATTCGACTCATAAGCGCACTGGCTTTGCCTGTAATCAGGTTTACTTCGATTCCCGTTTGTTTTTCAAACTGCTCGAGTAGAGGAACGATCAGCACATCTTTGCGTGATGAGTACACATTAACCTCGGCTGCAGCCACAGATAACGAACAAATGCCCAAGAGCGCCAAGATAACAAAACGCATTAACATCATTAATGATCTCCTTTTCTAACGAAGGAGATCATACCAAACGAAAATCTAAATGTAATACATTCGCATTTAGATTTGATTTTTTCAGTTGAGTTTAGTCCAGCCGATACCAATGAGTTGGTCAGCCTCAAAAAGAAAAGCCCGAATGTCTTCAACGCCATTTAATTTGGTTCGGAAGTACAGCACATCGTAAACCTCGCCATCCTTTACGTAATGATCAGCTAATGTTTCTCCTGTATCCACATCGGCAGATGGACCCAGTATCCCAAGTATCTGTTTTTTTGTCTGTCCAACCTCAACCCTTGCGAGTTGGTCAGGATCAAGCTCGGGCACGATTTGCTTAATAGATTCAGCCTCAAAATTAGCGACCGTCTCTCTAGTCGGCTGCCCATCAATGACGGATTCAACGACCGTACTTTCTTTATCAGCCCCCCAAAATGGTAAATCAAATTTAAGGGACTCTGGGAACATAGAATCTAACTTAGAAGCCTCCGGAAGCATTGAACACGCAGATAAACTGAGCGAAATAAAAATTATTGTTATTAGTCTCATATTTAACCCTTTCACCAGAAACCCTCCTATTGAACATGAATGCGTACGTGTTGTCGCCCCTTGATGAGTCTAAAAGACCTTAGAACCCCCAATCCACACAGACTCAAGCTCTCCATCACGATAGGTGACCAGATCAGCAAGAGCGCCAGGTCTAATCTGTCCAACATTATCCAAGCCGAGCCAGTTTGCTGGGCGCGTGCTCGTCATCAAACCGATTTCGGGCCAATCCAGTCCAAACTTTCGGAGTGTCTTGATTATCAGATCCGCAGTCGCGGCACTGCCAGCCAGTGTGCCATCGCTCAGCGTCACAGCATCGTTCATTTTGAACACTCTATGCATACCTAGCTGGTATTCACCATCAGGCATCCCAGCAGCCGAGGTCGAATCAGTAACTGAATAAAGCTGAGGAATCCGCCCTCTTGCCAATTGGAATGCTGGCTCTGTCACGTGCACGTCATCGCAGATAATCTCAGCGTACTCTGCATTTAAAAGCGCCGCAGAGGCAACACCGGGATCTCGGTGATGCACGCCCGACATCGCGTTGAATAAATGTGTGACCCCAAAACCGAGACCAAATAAATCAGACGCCTTATGATAGGGGCATCCAGAGTGACCAATTTGAAGTTTTACACCATGGGCCTTCGCGATTTCGGGCAGAACATTATCTGGATCTTGCTCGGGCGCATAGGTCATCACCTTGACACAACCATGCTGAAACCAAGCCTCTGCCTCGAGGGGTTCAACCAAACGAGTTCCTGGCGGCTGTGCACCAAGCTTGCCATCACTCAGATAAGGACCCTCAAGGTGAACCCCTAAACACCTCGCAGCAGCGGGCTCACGGTGTTCCATCACCTGGGTCGCAGCATCCAGAACTTGTTCAATTGAAGCATTGTCTGCAGTCACTGTTGTCGCAAGGAAACCGGTCAACCCGAACTGTGCATGCGTCCGACCAAGCGATCGAATACCCGATAATCCCTCCATGACATCGCCACCCCCACCCCCATGAATATGGCAGTCGATAATCCCGGGCAGAATGATTCGTTGATCACTTGAAGCGATTTCATTAATCGAAACGATAGACTCGTTAAATTGAAGGCAGCCCTCTACCACCCCTTTCGCAGTTACGATATGTCCCGCTAACTCAGTCATCTGATTTCCATCGATCAATGCTCAACGTACTGAGATGTTGATCGATATATGACAGACCATCAAGTGCATTACCATCAGCCGTGACAACTTCATAACCCAGAGCAGCGAAATGTTTCTCATAGACGTGGGCCAAGCCCCCGACAAGCGCCAGCGGGAGGGCCTTTGGAAATTCGTGCACGAGGGATTCAAGTTCGGTAGCCCCTTCAGTAATTATATTCGCGCTCAATGAGAGTGAGGATCTCGTATTCAAAACCCTTGGCGCCAAAGACCCAAAATCAAGTGGTGTGGCCTGATTTGCAAAGGTAATCCAGTCGTTCGGAGTGCAGCCAATCTCCAAAGATTCGATCAGTTTGATATGAGAAGGCAGCAAGTCACCTCGATCCGCCAAGCGAGTCAGCGCGCAAAGCAATCGGTGACCCATCCACGCACCTCCGCCTTGGTCACCAAGCACAAAACCAAAACCACCACGTCGAGTTACAACACCACGTGAATTTAACCACGCAAAAGAGACGCCCGTTCCAACGGTTAAACAACCTCCGGGACGCCCACTGTGAGCACCAAATAGGCCTGCATCACGATCCGAAACTAAAACGGTTGGATAAGGCGCTGATGACAGGAATTTTTGTCGTTCTTTAATGTATTCGGTGCCAGCTACTCCCACCACGCATTTTACTGGCGGGTCCAACCCAGCAAGATCAATCGCGTGCTCAATTTGATTCCAACACGCCTCAAAGCCCAACCCTAGATTGGCAGGCCCCACAACAATATCCTCGACTATAGCGCCCACCAAAGCATCCGCTAGACGTACTCGTGTTTTGGTACCTCCACCATCAACGAAGGCAGTTAATTTCAAAAACTAAGCCTATGCTCTTGGACCTGGCCCGGAAGCGCCCTAGTGACGACAGAAGGTGGCGAGATTCCATTAAACTGTGTCGCGCTCGCCAGTGTGTAGGCACCCATCTCATGGAATATGACAACATCGTTCATATTAAGAACGGGAAACTCTGGATACCTTCCAAGTTCATCAATCGAATCACAAGTTGGTCCAGCAAATACGCATGCCGATTGCTCGTTACTCGACGTGAATACCGACATCCGGTAATGCATTCCATCAAATATTCGACCCGATTGTGCTCCATATACCCCATCATCGAGATAAAACCACCACCCATCTCTGCGTTTTGCACGGCCAATTACTCTGCAAACCAAAGCCATTGATGGTGCCGAAATTGCACGCCCAGGCTCTGCCAAAATTTGGATATGATCGGGGGCATTAGTAAGCACTTCCCGGATTGGCGCACAAAACGAATCAAAATCTACCGGTTCACCGGTATAATGCGCTGGGAACCCCCCACCAATGTCGATCCGAACGATCTCTGGCAACCCTTTTTCTTTAACTTTTTTACACAACTCTAAACATGTCGCCAAAGCATCTGCGTGTGTGTTGGCGGTGGCTGCCTGAGATCCGACATGGAAACACAAACCATCGATTCGAATACCAGAGTCGTGAGCTACATCAAGAATACTGAGAGCATCCTGAATAGGTGCTCCAAACTTACGACTCAGATCTATCGGTGCATCTGGCGCAATGAAAGACAGCCTCAGCATGACTAGAATCACGTGACGATAAGGAATCAACTTCCATAATTCATCCACATTGTCGACTACAAAAGTTGTCACTCCTGAAACGACTGCCCTCTCGACCTCTGCATCGGTTTTAACAGGATGCGTGTGGATCATCCTTGAAGGATGAACTCCCTGCTGTTCGAGTATTTTGATCTCGGCCGAACTCGCAACATCAAAACAACCGCCTTCAGCCGCAATCGTCTGTAGCAAATCAGGATAGGGATTAGATTTCACAGCATAATGTAATGTTATGCCAGGCAGTGATTTGGTTAAAGCACCCCACTTATGACGACACATCGCAGGGTCAAACACTAACGATGGCGTAGTCTCCACCAGATCAAGCCAGGTCGACGCGGATTCACGTGGCAATACGTCTATCAAAACCGTGTCCTCTATTCAGGTTAGGGCTGCGGAATATTAGAGAAATTGACTGAAATTTCAAGGAGATTTAAGCAATGTCAGCCATATGGCCACTCGCCTCGAGCCACTGCTTGCGATCGGACGAACGTTTTTTACCGAGTAATTTATCCATAACCTCATCGGTCCCGGCTGATTCATCCGAATCATCGAGCACCAATTGCACCAATCGACGTGTATCTGGATCCATTGTTGTTACTCGCAATTGGCTCGGATTCATCTCACCTAACCCTTTAAAGCGTGTGACACTGACTTTCCCGCCCCGTTTCTCTGCAGATAGACGATCTAAAATTCCTTGTTTTTCAGCATCATCTAGAGCGTAAAGCACATCTTTACCAATATCGATCCGGTACAGAGGAGGCATCGCCACAAACACATGCCCTTGCTCAACCAGTGGCCGGAAATGCTTCACAAACAAAGCGCACAGTAAAGTAGCAATATGTAGCCCGTCACTATCAGCATCCGCCAGAATACAGACCTTTCCGTACCTAAGACCATTTAAATCAGAAGAGCTAGGGTCAACACCTAAGGCAACCGCGATATCGTGCACTTCTTGAGACGAGAGGATCTCATCCGACTGCACCTCCCACGTATTCAGTATTTTCCCTCGCAGCGGCATAACTGCCTGAAATTCCCGGTCTCTAGCCTGCTTAGCAGAACCGCCCGCTGAATCACCCTCAACCAGAAATAACTCCCCAGCAAGGGCATCGCCACCGGCACAATCAGCCAGTTTTCCGGGTAGAGCGGGACCCTGCGTCACCTTTTTACGAGCGACCTGCTTCCTAGATTTTAGCCGCCGTTGAGCAGCAGCTATGGCAATCTCTGCTAATTGATCACCAATTGCTGTATTCGAATTAAGATACAAACTGAACGCGTCGCGAACAACACCGCTTACAAAAACTGCACATTCCCGTGAACTTAAACGCTCTTTGGTTTGTCCGGAAAATTGTGGATCTTCCAACTTTACACTGAGAACGTAGGCGCAATGCTCCCAGAGATCATCCGGAGACAGTTTCAGTCCCCGGGGAACCAAGTTACGGAATTCACAATATTCCCGAAGTGCATCCATCAAACCGGTTCGTAATCCGTTTACGTGAGTTCCACCTTGGATGGTAGGGATCAAATTTACGTAGGATTCAGTGGTAAGTTCGCCTCCCTCGGGAAGCCATGTCAGCGCCCATTCGACCTCCTCATGCTCAGCCGCAAAATTACCTGTATGAGGAGCCTCCAGTACAGAAACTGAATCACCGATCTCTGCTTGCAAATAATCGGTAAGACCGTTCTCAAAACGCCACGTCTCAGTTTCTTCCGTCTTACCGTTATGCAGACAAATTGTAAGACCTGAGCACAGTACCGCCTTCGCTCGTAATAAGTGACGCAAACGAACAACCGAAATATTTGGGGAATCGAAATATCTTAAATCCGGCTCAAAACGCACAGTAGTCCCTGTATCCTTTTTCGTACAGGTACCCGCCTCGTTTAAATCACGAATCTTATCGCCATTCGCAAAACCAATGTCGTATCGTTTACCATCCCGCCGGACCTCAACATCAACCGTAATCGAAAGAGCATTGACAACACTAACCCCCACCCCATGAAGGCCACCAGAAAACTGGTAGTTTCTTTTTGAAAACTTTCCACCTGCATGTAGCTTCGTCAAGATTAACTCGACGCCAGGGACTCCCTCATCAGGATGCAGATCAATAGGCATACCACGGCCATTGTCGGCAACTGACACGGAACCATCAGTGCCCAGCGTCACGTCAATACGATTTGCATAGCCTGCCAGCGCCTCATCGACAGAATTGTCGACAACTTCCTGCACCAAGTGATTTGGGCGGGTCGTATCGGTGTACATGCCAGGCCGCCGTTTTACGGGATCCAGCCCAGAAAGGACCTCAATATCCTGTGCCTGATAACTCATTTGTGTCGATTCCGTATGCTGAAAGATCGGCCAGACCATGGTGCAAGCAATAGGACAGCCATTCACTTAAGAATTGATCCAGTTGCTCTCTCTCGTTGGGTTGAACCATGGATGGATTTGGATAGGGATAGGCGCCCTGAATAAAATCGGATGAACTCTCATCAGTTACTTCAGCAAGCTGCACATCATGATACAACCGCACAGTAAATGCGGGCAAAGGCACCCAAATACTTTGGCCATCGAGCAGGCTACACTGACTTTCGCAGAGACCCGTGTAGGGTCCAAGATCCCTAAAACGCATCCTGACGAGACAATCCTGTCCGCCAAATGGAAGAATAAACTGTAGTGAATCCTCTGAGCCAAAGCGACGCCCAAGCCGGACCAGCAAACTGTAGTTAAGACCACAAGTCGCATGATGTCTTTGTAAATTTGGCACGTGGCAAGTCTTGGTAGACAAGTCACACTCCTTCTCATTCACACTGGTAAATTTAACTTCAACCACTGTAGACCGATAATTGTGGCTGCATTATTCATTTTTTTAGTCTGCAACGCTTCCACCGCCGAAGCAATGGAAATTACGTGTACTTTCAGGTCCTCATACTCGCCGGCCTGACCTCGGAATCGCTCAACCCTTGTCAGATCACAAGACGCAAAATACAAAAATATCAATTCGTTCGAACCACCGGGACTTGGGTAATATGTGAATATTAACTGAGGATCCGCGTCGAGCGATAAACCAGTTTCTTCAAATACTTCGCGACGACATGTTTCAAGGGGAGATTCATTGCCCTCGCACATGCCAGCTACCCATTCAAGCATCCAGGGACTATCACCCAGTTCTGACATCGCAGGACCAACTCTGAACTGTTCTACCATCGCAACCTGCTGCCGATCAAGATCGCATAAGATTACGACGACGGCCGGCACGCGAACAAGCAGTTCACGGCGCATTGGCCCAACCGATTCCCTCTGATATCCACGATGCGTTAATCGAAGTTCATCCAGCCGAAAAAACCCATCAGCAAGACGCTCGGTAGCCTCAAGTGTCCAATCCGTGCAGCCAAATGTTGGCTCTGGCCAATCAGCCATCGTCCCCCCAAAGAGCCCAAAAATGATGCACCGGGCCATGACCCTTACCTACATCCAAACGGTTAGCCTCAGTAATCGCTCCTCTGATGTAGGTCTTTGACTCCGATACCGCCTCAGGAGCCTCTAATCCTTGCCCCATAAATGACGCAAGCGCGCTAGAGAGCGCGCATCCCGTACCGTGCGTATTCGTGGTCTCAATACGCTCGCTTTCATACCAAATATAACTATCTCCAAGAGCCAATAAATCAGGTGATTCGTTTGTCGCCAGATGACCGCCTTTTAAAAGTACTGCACCCGGACCAAATCTTAGCAGAGCCTTTGCTTGATTGAGCATGCTTTCACGGTCGACTGCTTCTGTTACACCTAGCAGATCCGCAGCCTCAGGTAAATTGGGCGTTATCAAGGATGCTTTTGGTATCAGCAACTCCCGAAGGGAAGTAACTGCATCTGCTTGCAATAATCGATCTCCACTTTTGGCCACCATGACAGGATCCACAACGATTGGGCATTGAAGCCCGGCAACAAATTCTGCTACGGCCGCTATCACTTCAGATGTTCCTAACATCCCAATTTTCACAGCATCAATCTGAATATCCCTCGCGACCGCCTGCATCTGCTGCTTGAGAAAAGAAATGGCAACTGGATAGATCGCGTCGACACCCATTGTATTCTGCGCAGTCAACGCCGTAATCACACTCAAGCCGTATGCACCGGTCGCTGAAATAGACTTGAGGTCTCCTTGAATACCAGCACCACCACCCGAGTCAGAACCTGCAATCGTAAGAATATTTGTCAACATTTTCTATCCTTTGGTTGAAAACAGTTTAGCCGGTTTCAGTATAAATCTGGGTATACTTCAGGCCATGAAAACAATTCTAGCTAGTATCGTAATATTGGGTTCAAGTTTGTTGCTCGGAGCGTGCGGACAGACAGGCCCCTTGTTCCTGCCAGATCAGCCAAATAAGACGGTAGACGGGCGGAACTAACCATGGATCACTTCCAGTATCGTAACGGTGTCTTACACGCCGAGGATGTAGCGGTTTCCGAAATTGCCAACCGGCACGGGACACCTTGCTTTATTTACTCAAGAGCAACACTTGTTAGACACTATCATGCGTATGCGGATGCATTAAGTGATGTTCCACATTTGATTTGCTACGGCATGAAAGCGAACTCCAACCTCGCAGTCTTACAGTTGCTAGCGAAAGAGGGCGCTGGCTTCGATATCGTGTCGGTCGGTGAACTCGAAAGGGTCATCAAAGCCGGTGGCGACCCCCGTAAAATTGTGTTCTCTGGGGTTGGTAAACAACGCCACGAAATGCAAAGAGCGCTGCAGGTTGGCATTCACTGCTTCAACGTCGAGTCGCTCGCAGAGTTAGAGCAACTAAATTCAGTAGCATCTGAATTGGACATGGTTGCGCCTGTGTCGCTAAGAATCAATCCAGACGTTGATCCGAAAACACATCCCTACATCTCCACCGGACTAAAAGCGAATAAATTCGGCATCGCGCACGAAGATGCCATTGCTGCCTACCAACGCGCCCATATGCTATCTGGATTAGATCCGGTTGGTATCGACTGCCATATCGGGAGTCAATTGACCGATATTTCGCCACTTATTGAATCACTCGACAAGCTCTTGAACGTAGTTGATGAATTGACTGACCTTGGCATTGTCCTCAAACATGTTGATCTTGGTGGAGGGTTAGGCGTGACCTATGATCGGGAGAAACCACCTCATCCTTCGGAATACTTGTCTATTGTAAAAGAGCGCTTGAAAGATCGAGCTCTCAATCTAGTTCTTGAACCAGGGCGGTCCATTGCAGCAAACGCTGGTATTTTTGTCACCCAAACAATTTTGACAAAAACGAACCAAGATCAGTACTTCGCGGTTGTCGATGGGGCAATGAATGACTTGATACGTCCCAGTCTATATGGAGCCTGGCAGAACATTATTCCGGTCGAAAAGACTCATAGACCAGGCCAGATTGAGGCTTGTTTTGATGTTGTAGGACCCGTGTGTGAATCGGGCGATTTTTTAGGTAAAGGCCGTCTTCTGAAATTAAAAGAGGGTGATTTGCTAGCTGTGCGCTCCGCTGGTGCATATGGATTTGTTATGGGATCCAACTACAACACCCGCGGACGAGCTGCAGAAATTCTGGTCGACAAGTCTAAGACCCACGTCATCCGCGAACGTGAATCATTAGAAAGCCTCTGGGCTCTCGAAAAATTGATAGATGAATCATCATGAGAATTCAATTCAGCAAAATGCATGGTCTTGGAAACGATTTTCTTCTTATCGACGCGGTCAGCCAGCACGTCAGTCTTCGCCCAAGCCAAGTCCAAAAGCTAGCCAATCGTCATACTGGTGTAGGTTTTGACCAATTATTGCTCATTGAGCCACCGTCACGTCCAGACGCCGACTTTGATTACAGAATTTTCAACTCGGATGGTGGTGAAGTAGAGCATTGCGGTAACGGCGCACGCTGTTTAGCAAAATTCGTTACTGACAGAAAGTTAAGCGCCAAGCCCACCATCACCGTGAACACGGCCAGCGGTTTAATAGAGCTTGCTATTACGAAAAGCGGACTTATTAGCGTCAACATGGGCAAACCGATACTCGATACCGAGGCTCTTCCTTACAAAGAACCGCCACTTCCTGATGAGACGCAGACGGTTTCCCTGAACACACCAAAAGGTCCTCTTGAATTCGGCTTGATCAGTATGGGTAATCCGCATGCAGTGACGATTGTCGATTCGATAGATACAAGCGATGTCGCAATGGTTGGGACCGCAATTCAACAACTCCGACAATTCTCCGACTCAGTCAATGTTGGCTTCATGGAAATCATTTCAGAAACCGAAATTCGCCTACGAGTGTTTGAGCGCGGCGTTGGCGAAACCCTCGCATGTGGAACGGGTGCATGTGCGGCTGTCGCATACGGACGGTTGCTTGGACGTTTAGATCCCAAAGTGACAGTTGCAACTCGTGGCGGAAACCTGCAGATTGAGTGGGAGGGGGTCGGGTTTGATCTAAAAATGATAGGG
>MDSV01147308.1_pt1 | contig 10204 bp, 9 predicted proteins | sample 810851 | NCBI WGS metagenome assembly MDSV01 (sample SAMN05326640, study PRJNA326480) | marine metagenome | isolation source: seawater | place: Atlantic Ocean: North East | collected 2012
GGTGAAGCAGATATTCTAAGACGTGCTATGGGAAAAAAGAAAAGAGCAGAATTAGAGAAACAGAAAGCAAGATTTATAGATGGTGCTTATCAAAATGGAATAGCAAAGGATGTGGCGGCAAGTATTTTTCTAAAAATAGAACCGTTTGCTGAGTATGGTTTCAATAAAAGTCATGCGGCTGCCTATGCTATTATTGCCTATCAGACTGCATATTTGAAAACCCATTTTACAAATGAATTTTTTTCTGCATCAATGTCTATGGAAATGTCAAACCAAAAAAAATTAGGAGAGTTTTACGAAGAACTAAAAAGACTAAACATAAATATAATATCTCCAGATATAAATTTATGTAATGCAGATTTTTATTCAGACACAAAAAATTTTTATTATGCTTTAGGAGCCTTAAAAAATGTTGGATACGAAGCAGTCTCAAACATAGTTAAGGAAAGAGAAAAAAATGGAGAATTCAAAACCTTAAATGACTTTATAAATAGAGTAAATCCTAAAGATATAAATAAACTTCAAATGGAAGCTCTTACAAAAGCAGGAGCATTTGATAATATATCAAAAGATAGAAAATCAATTTTTTTAGCAATACCTAATTTAATATCAAAATCAAAGAATATTTTCGAAAATAAGTCCTTAAATCAAATCGATCTATTTGCTAATAGTGAAGAAACTAATGATAACGAAGTAGTGGATAAACTTGGCGAATGGAGTTTTCAAGAAAAGATGGCAAAAGAGTTTGAAACAGTTGGTTTTTTTATATCGGATCATCCACTTAATCAATATCAAGATATATTTAAGGAATTTAACATTTTTTCATATCAAAATATTAATGAAGATAAAGAAATTAGTGAAGGATCAATAGCAGCCACTATTCTTAAAATTCAAGAAAAGAAAACGCAAAAAGGAACTTCATACGCTATTATTAAATTTTCTGATCAGTCAAGTATATTTGAATTATTTATTTTTTCTGACACCCTAGAGTTAAATAGAAGTAAAATTAAAGAGGGAAATTCGGTTATTTTAACCTTACAGAAAATTATCAATAAAAATGAGCCTCAATCTATGAAACTTAATGTTAAAAAAATAATTTCTTTAGATGATTTGTTAAATAAGCCGATAAGCTCTATAAGTTTCAAAGTTAAAAATATTAAGGAAGTAGACGTATTATCCAAAATCTTAAAAAAAGGTGGAGATGTTGAGGTGAGTATTAATGTTGTATTAAGAGACAAAGATTATAAAGTAAAACTAAGGGATAGACGTTTTATTGACAGAAAAACTGTAAATCTTATAAAGAATCAAGGAATTTTAACGACAATTCATTGATTTATCTCTTGCCTTTACCTTAATAAATTTATAAAAAACTCTAAAAATACGCACAAGGCTTCTGGTTAATAACCTCCGGTCCTTAAATGGAAATAGCTTTGGTGGTACAACCGGGAAAATTATGAAGATACCTAATTTATCAATACAACAACTTTTAGAAGCAGGAGTACACCTTGGTCATAAAACACTAAGATGGAACCCAAAAATGAAAAAATATATTTTTGGCAAAAGAGACTCTGTGCACATTATTGATTTAACGCAAACTCTTGAACTTACGAATAAAGCTTTAGAAAAAGTTTACGAAACTATTTCAAATAATGGAAAAATATTGTTTATTTCGACAAAAAAACAAGCTTCAGAAGCTATTGCTGAGCTAGCAAAATCTACCGATCAATATTTTGTAAACTATCGATGGTTGGGAGGTATGTTGACAAACTGGGGCACAATATCAAATTCTATTAAAAAACTTCAAAAAATAAATTCAGACTTAAAATCAGAAAATAGAGGTTTTACTAAAAAGGAACTTTTAAAAATGAGCATTCAAAGAGATAAACTTCAAAGATCTTTAGGCGGAATATCTGATATGAAAAAAGTACCTGATTTAGTTTTCATAATTGATACTAACTATGAGTCGCTCGCTATAAAAGAGTCTATAAAATTAAATATTCCTATAATAGCAATTCTTGATACAAATTCTGATCCAGAAGGTATTGATTTTCCAATACCAGGTAATGATGATGCAAGAAGATCAATTGATCTCTATTGCTCTTTAGTTAAAGAAACAATTAATAATGCTAAAAAAAATATTCCTGAGGATGCAAAAAAAAATGGTGAACAAAAAGTGACAACACCTAAATCTACTTTTTTTCCATCAAAAAAAAAGATTAATTAACTTAATGAGTGACCTTGAAAGTGTTAAAAAGTTAAGAAGTTCTACTGGCGCAGGTTTTAAGGATTGTAATAATGCGCTGAAGGAGGCTTCAGGAAATTTAGAAAAGGCAATCGAAATTTTAAGAATAAAAGGAGTCTCAAAAGCTTCAAAAAAGATGTCCAGAGAAGCTAATGAAGGGCTAGTAATTATTTGTGGAGACGAAAAAAAAACATCAATAATTGAAATTAATTGTGAAACAGATTTTGTAGCTAAAAATGAAGATTTTTTAAATTTTACTAAAGAAATTGGAGAAATAAATAATTCTGTTAGTTCTAATTTGGATAAACTCAATATCAGTAAAATGAAAAATGGATTAACAGTATCTCAAAATTTGATTGATTTGATATCGAAAATTGGAGAAAAAATTACTATAGGAAGATCAAAAACAATTGAAAATTCTAAATCTAAAATTTTCACTTATAATCATTCAGTTGTAAAAAATAACCTATCCAAACTTGGTGTTGTTGTAAGTTTAGAATTTGAACAAAATTCCAAAGAAATAGAACAATTTGGAAAACAAATCTCAATGCATATTGCAGCATCTAACCCAATGGTAATAGATAAAAAAGATATCAATGACAAAGTTATTACTAAGGAGATTGAGATTATTAAAGAGGAACTTAAAAATCTTGGCAAACCACAACAAATTATAGAAAAAATTAGTTTAGGTAAAATAAATAAGTTTAAAGAGGACAATAGTTTACTTACTCAAGATTGGGTTATGGATCCTAAAATCAAAGTCAAAGATGTTTTAAATAAAGTTGACTCAAAAAACTTAAAGATAAAAGATTTTATAAGGATTAAAATTGGTGAATAATGTTTGAAGAAAAATTTTACAACCAAAAAATGACAAAAACTTTTGATGTTTTTGTTAAAGAATTATCATCTTTAAGAACTGGTCGTGCAAATGCAAGTATGCTTGATTTGATTAAAGTGGATGTTTATGGACAAAAAATGCCAATCAATCAGTTAGCATCCATCACAACACCCGAGCCAAGAGTTATAAATATTCAAGTCTGGGACACTAATAACGTCGCATTAGTAGACTCTGCAATAAAAAAATCAGATTTAGGATTAAATCCACAAATAGATGGACAGTTAGTAAGACTACCGATCCCAGATTTAAGTGAAGAAAGAAGAATGGAAATTAAAAAGATAATTAAAACAATGGGAGAAAAATGTAAAGTCTCAATAAGAAATATTAGGAGAGAAGGAAACGACGATTTAAAGAAAAAGCTTAAGATAAAAGAAATTAGTGAAGATGATGAAAAAAAATTTGAAAAATTAATCCAATCTTATACAGACGATTTTGTGAAAAAAATTGAAGATAAAGTCTTAATAAAAGAAAAAGAAATAATGACTATATGAACCCTGTAAAGCATATGGCCATAATAATGGATGGTAATGGTCGTTGGGGATTAAAACATAAAAATTCAAGAAATCTAGGCCATAAAGAGGGACTAAAAACTGTTGAGATGGTCATGAGATATTGTATTAAAAAACAAATTAAATTTTTGACTTTGTATGCATTTTCTACAGAGAATTGGAAAAGACCCTTAAAAGAGAGAAATTATCTCTTCAATCTTTTGGAGATTTATTTGAAAGAAAAATTAGAGAGAATTAATCACGAAAAAATAAAAATTAAAATTTTAGGAGAAAAAAAATTTTCAAAAAATCTTAATAAATTGTTAGATTTTACTGAAAAAAAAACAATGAAAAATACAAAACTCCAAATAAACCTAGCTTTAAATTATGGATCTAAAAAAGAAATAGTATATGCTTTTAATAAGTTAAGGAAAAAAAGCAGGATTTCAGAAAATGATATTAATAATAGCTTATATACGAAAAATATTCCAGATCCTGAAATACTTATACGAACAGGAAATACTCAAAGGCTTAGTAATTTTCTTTTATGGCAAGCTGCATATACAGAGTTATTTTTTGAAAAAAAATTATGGCCAGATTTTAAGAATGAGGATTTAAATAAGATTATGAAAAAGTTTAGTAATACAAAAAGAAATTTTGGAAATGTATAATGAAACCAGAACTACTCAAAAGAATTGTTTCATCACTTATTTTGATGAGCTTATTATTTTTAAGCGCTTTAATTAATGATTTCATTTTTTTGAGCATAATATTCATCGTTGTAATACTTAGTTGGATTGAGTGGATAAAAATCATTGAAAAAATCAAATTTAAAAATATTTATCGAAATATTCATATCGTACTTTTCATGATGTATCTTTTAATGACATATATAATTTGTTTTAATGTTTTTATTATTGATAAATATTTCTTTTTAACAATATTTATGATTTGCGTTTTTTCTGATGTTGGAGGATATGTTTTCGGGAAAACTTTTGGAGGAAAAAAACTAACCAAGATCAGCCCCAATAAGACTGTATCTGGTTCAGTAGGTTCATTCATTCTATCCTATATCGGTTTTTTTGTAATATATTTTTATTTTAATAATCTTCTCTTTGTAAAATTAGAGACTGAAGCTTTATTTTTTATACCTTTTTTTATTTCTTCTATTTGCCAATTAGGTGATTTGTTTATCTCTTACTATAAAAGGAAAGCGAAAATTAAAGATACTGGAAATATTATACCAGGGCATGGAGGATTGCTAGATAGAATAGACGGAACAATTTTTGCTTTGCCAATAGGATTTATTATAATATCACTTTTGTAAATAATGAAAAAAATTATTATATTAGGGTCTACTGGATCTATAGGCACTCAAACATTGGAAATTTTAAAGAAAGATAAAAAAAATTTTAAATTTGTTTTATTTTCTACTGATAGGAATATTGATCTTTTGTCAAAACAAATAAAGATTTTTAATGTTAAAAATGTGGTTGTTACTAACAAAAAAAAATATGAAATTCTAAAAAAAAAATTTAAGAATATTAATGTTCTTCCTGATTTCAGAAACATAGATAAAGAAATTGTGAGTAAGGTAGACTACACAATGTCTGCAATTTCAGGTTTAGAAGGTTTAAACCCAACATTAAAGATTATAAAAAAGACAAAGCGTATAGCTATAGCAAATAAAGAATCTATAATTTGTGGATGGGGGTTGATTCAAAAAGAACTTAAGAAACATAGGACTGAATTTATTCCTGTTGATTCAGAACATTTTTCGATTTGGTCAGTTGTTAAAGATTATGATAAATCAGATATAGAAAAAATAATTTTGACTGCCTCAGGTGGTCCTTTTTTAAACAAAAAAATTAAAACTAAGCCAAAAATTAAGGATGTAACAAAACATCCAAACTGGCAAATGGGTAAGAAAATTTCAGTTGATTCAGCAACTCTCATGAATAAAATTTTTGAAATTATGGAAGCAAAAAAAATATTTGATATTGAATTAAAAAAGTTCGATATTTTAATTCACCCAAAGTCATACATACATGCTATAGTTAAATTTAAAAATGGACTGATAAAAATAATTGCTCATGATACTGATATGCGAATACCTATTTCTAATTCAATTTACATAGGTAGTAAAAATCAAAAATTTATCAAATCAAATAAAATTGATCTAAAAATTTTAAATTCACTTAATTTACAAAAAGTTGATTTTAAAAAATTTCCTGTCATTAAAATTTTGAATAAAATAACTGAAGAGAATAGTTTATTTGATACAGTTTTAATCTCTATTAACGATGAACTTGTGAATCTTTTTTTAAAAAAAAAAATAAACTTTTTAGATATTACATCAAATATTTGGCTTTTAATAAATTCACCGTTTTTTTTAAAATATAAGCATCAAAATCCAAAAAATTTAGCCCAAATTGAAAAATTAAATGAGTTTGTAAGATTGAAAACAAGAGCTTTAAGTGTAATATCCAAAAAAAAATGAAATTCTTATTTATAGTTTTTATACTTTTAAAATTTACATTCACATATGTTTATGCTGAGGTTATTAATGATGTTAAAGTTGAAAACAACAAACGTATAACAAAAGAAAGCATTCTAAGTTTCAGTGGAATTCAACTAGGCAAAGATTTTTCTCAAGAACAACTAAATGATATTTTGTTAGATTTATACAGTACAAATTTCTTCTCTGATATTAAGTTTGATTTGCAGGGTGATATTTTAGTTATAAAAGTTGAAGAAAGAAAAATTGTCCAAACAATCGTATTAAATGGCATCAAGGCAGAAAAAACAAAAAAGTCAATACTGAAAAATTTAAGTGTAAGAGAGAAAAGTCCTTATGTAGATTTTTTAGCAAAACAAGATATCAAAAAAATTGAAAATTCACTTAATAATGTAGGTTACTATTTCAATAAAGTTAACGTTACTTTAAAAACAAATAGTAACGAAACAGTGGACTTAATTTATGATATTGATTTAGGAGACAAGGCATTAATTAAGAACATAACTTTTACTGGTGAAAGATATTATAAAGATAAAAAATTAAAAAATATTATTGTAAGTGAAGAGAGTAAGTTTTGGAAATTTATTTCTAATAAAAAATATTTAAATCCCAATCAAATCGATCTTGATCAAAGATTATTAGAAAGATTTTATTTAAATAAAGGTTTTTATAATGTTCAAATTAAAAACTCATCTGCTATTTTTAACGATAACTATTTTAATCTAGTTTTTAATATAGATGCAGGTAATATTTATACTATCAGAAATACAAAATTAGTATTGCCAGATGATTTTGATGAAAAAGATTTCAATGAAGTTGATAAAATTTTAAAAAAATTAAGGAATAAAGAATATTCCATAAATAAATTAAATAAAGTTGTTAAACAAATAGATCAGATTTCAGTTTCAAGATTATATGACTTTTTAGATGCTTCCATTGAAACTGATATAGTGGGAGATGATAAATTAGATATTACTTTTGTTGTTAAAGAAAGTGAAAAATTTTACGTAAAAAGAATTAACGTAATAGGTAATAATGTTACCGAAGAAAGAGTTATAAGAGATATGTTGGAGGTAGATGAAGGAGATCCCTTTAATAAATTATTACATGCAAAGTCTATTAACAATTTAAAAAGTAGAAAAATATTTCAGGAAGTAACAAGTAAAATTATCGACACACCTGATGCAAATTTAAAAAATATAGATATAACTGTTGAGGAAAAGGCAACTGGCGAGATACTTGTTGGGGCAGGTGTTGGTTCTGAGGGTGGTACAGCACAATTTTCAATTTCTGAAAATAATTTTTTAGGTAAAGGAATTAAACTGTCTACTGGTTTAAGAGTGAGTGAAGAGCGTATAAGAGGTAATTTTACTGTTACAAATCCAAACTTTAATTATTCAGAAAAATCTCTTAGCACAGATATTTTTTTGACAGATACAGATAAACTCGCAGACTCTGGTTATAAATCTACAAATGCAGGTTTTAGTTTTGGGACAGCTTTTGAACAATATGATGATTTTTTCTTTAGACCAACCTTCAGAACTGTTTATGAAGAATTAACTACTAACGCATCCGCTAGTGCAAATTTGAAGAAACAGGAAGGAAGTTATTTTACATCTACAATAGGTTATACTATTGATTTGGATAAAAGAAATCAGAAATTTCAAGCAACAGACGGTTTTCAATCTAAATTCTTACAAACCATTCCCTTAATTTCAGAGAGTGACACACTTTTAAATGGTTATGAATTTGATGCATTTTACTCAATTAATGATATTACAAGTAGTCTTGGATTATATTTGAGATCAGTCACAGGACTATCGGACGATGTAAGAATATCCGAAAGAGTAAACCTACCAAGAAACAGGCTAAGAGGATTTGAGTCTGGTAAAATTGGTCCAGTTGACGCTAACGACCATGTTGGTGGAAACTATGCAGCCTCTTTTAATTTTCAAACAAATTTACCATTTTTATTTCCAAGTTTTCAAAGTGTAGATTTTAATTATTTCATTGATGCAGGAAATGTTTGGGGAGTGGATTATTCAAATTCTGTTGGTGACTCGAGTCAAATTAGAAGCTCTACAGGATTAGGTGTTGAGTGGTTTTCACCTATCGGACCTTTTACATTTACTTTAGCTCAACCAATATCAAAAATAGATACTGATAAAACACAAAGTTTTCAATTTAATATTGGAACAACATTTTAAACCTTATGAAAAAAATACTCTGTACAGTCATATTTTTCCTTATTTCAATACCTATATATGCTAGCGAAAAAATTGTTTATCTCGATGTAGAAAAAATAATGCAAGAGTCAAATGCTGGAAAAGCAATTACAGCTAAAATAAAAAAAAAACGTGATATTTCAATTAATAAGTTAAAAAAAAAAGAATTAGAAATCGTTGAAAAAGAAAAAAAACTTATTTCTCAAAAAAATGTTCTTAGTGAGGAAGAATTTAAAAAAAAAATTCAAGATCTACGAGGTGATATTGCAAATTATCAAAATGATAGAAGTAAAGCGTCAAATGAAATAACTCAAGCAAGAATCAAAGCATCAACAAGTCTAATTAAAAAACTTACCCCAATATTAGAGTCATATTCTAAAGAAAACTCTATAAGGATAATTGTTCAAAAAAAACATATAGTAATGGGATCAAAAGAGGACGATATTACCAAAGATATTTTAAATATTGTAAATCAAAAAATTAAAAATATCAAAATAGATTAATGTGATGTCAAGTAGTTTAACAAAAAAACAAATCGAACAATTATTACCACATAGAGAACCAATGTTGTTACTGGACCAATTAGTAGACATTAAAAAATTACATTCTGGCACAGCAATTGTGAATGTTACAAAAGATAGTTTTTTTGTTCAGGGACACTTTCCTGGACAACCTGTTATGCCAGGTGTATTAATTGTAGAAGCTTTTGGTCAAGCTGCTGCAGCTTTGACAGCACATGGGCTAGATAAATCAACATATGAAAATAAACTAGTTTTTTTAATGAATATTGAAAAAGCTAGATTTAGAAATCCAGTCATACCTAAATGTAAGCTAGAACTTAAGATTGAGGCTATCAGATCCCATGGCAGGGTATGGAAATATAAAGGAGATGCATTTGTAGATAACTTAAAAATGGCCGATGCAATATGGTCTGCTACAATTGTTGATAGGAAATAATTAGCAATAAAACTTGATAAGAAAAAATTAAAGGTATTTGTTATTAGAATGTTAATGACAAATCCTTTTTTTAAAAATTATGGACCTCTAAGTTTAATAGATATTTATAAAGTTTTAAAGATTAACAACGGATCTAATAATAAAAAAATTAAGATTTCTAATATTACCGATTTAAGTTCTGCCTCTGCTAAGGATATTACTTTTCTTAATTCAAACAAATATTCATCACAAGCATCCACAACAAAAGCTGCAGCATGTATTACAACAAAAAATTTACAGAATATTTTGCCGAATAAATGTGAAAAAATAATTGTTGAGAACGTTTTGATAAGCACTGCAAAAGTTACAGAGATTTTATATCCCGACTCTATCAATGATGATTTTGACAATTCTGTAAAAGAAATATCAAAAACAAAGCTTAAAAATAAAGTAAAGTTTGGAAAAAATGTTCTTGTTGGTTCTAATGTAAAGATTGGGAAAAACTGCTCAATCGGTCATAATACTATAATCGAAAAAAATGTTATAATTGGAGAAAACTGTTCAATTGGATCTAATACAATTATAAGAAATACAATTTTAAAGAATCATATTAAAGTTTTAGATGGTTGTGTAATAGGAAAAAAGGGATTCGGTTTTCTTCCAAAAAATGGAAATAATTATAGATTTCCACAAATTGGAATAGTATTAATTAATGACTACTCAGAAATTGGATGTGGATCAACAATTGACAGAGGTTCCATTTCAAACACAATAATTGGTAAAAATACTTATTTAGATAATCAAATACATATCGCTCATAATGTTAAAATTGGAGATAATTGCATTATAGCAGGTCAAGTTGGTTTTGCTGGATCTTCAATATTAGGTAATAATGTA
>MDSV01174939.1_pt1 | contig 10204 bp, 12 predicted proteins | sample 810851 | NCBI WGS metagenome assembly MDSV01 (sample SAMN05326640, study PRJNA326480) | marine metagenome | isolation source: seawater | place: Atlantic Ocean: North East | collected 2012
AGCCGAGTTCATCCCCAACGATTTTGTCAAAGTATCCGAGAGCGGCATCAGTTCAACTGGAGCCATTCAGGCTTTAAAACCCTATGGATACCAAGGATTTTTGATCGGTGAAAACTTTATGAAAACTGAATCTCCTGGCCTTGCTGCCTCAAGTTTCATCAAAACCCTAATCCAGTAAAGCCCTCAAAGATTAATTTAAAACAACAAAGACATGTCAATCAAAAAAATATATAGTTAGACAAATGGTGGTTAATTTCAATTTAAACAAATGAAACTCAAAGTTTGCGGCATGCGTTCGCCCGAAAACATTATGGCCCTATCGAATTTGACCCCGGACTACATTGGCTTTATTTTTTGGGAACACTCCAAAAGGTTTGTTTCAGCCTCCACGCCTGATTTGCCTGTTTCTATCAAAAAAACGGGTGTCTTTGTAGATGCCACCATTGAATATATTTTGGATGTTGCAAAACAACACCAACTTCAGGCAATCCAACTCCATGGTAGCGAAAGCCCTAATTTTTGCCAAAAGCTTAAAAAAGAATTTGAAATCATAAAAACTTTTGCAGTAGATGCTGATTTTGATTTTTCGGTTTTAGAGCCTTACGAATTCGTTTGCGATTATTTTTTGTTCGACAGCAAGGGAAAATTACCAGGAGGCAACGGCAGGCCTTTTGACTGGTCAGTACTTCGGAAGTATAACGCAGCAAAACCCTTTTTTCTTAGTGGTGGAATCGGTACTGAAGACAAGAAAGCTATTGCATCAATAATTAACTTAAATTTACCTATTTATGCCATTGACATCAATAGCAGATTTGAAATAGAACCAGGCCTAAAGAACATTGAAATGATTAAGCAATTTAAATCAACACTAGAAAATGAAGTATCAGGTAGATGAGAAGGGATTTTACGGAGATTTCGGGGGAGCATACATCCCGGAAATGCTCTACCCCAATCTAGAAGAATTGAGACAAAACTACATTCAGATTAGTGAATCAGATTCGTTTCAAAAAGAATTTCAGTCACTGCTTACTGACTATGTAGGTAGACCTACACCTTTGTATTTTGCGGAGCGTTTATCGGAAAAATATAACACCAAAATTTATCTCAAAAGAGAGGACCTATGTCATACAGGAGCCCACAAAGTGAACAATACCGTCGGTCAAATATTAATGGCCAAACGCTTGGGTAAAAACCGAATAATTGCTGAAACCGGAGCTGGGCAACATGGGGTTGCTACAGCCACCGTTTGCGCGTTGATGGGCATAGAATGTATAATTTATATGGGTAGTTTGGATATCCAACGTCAAGCTCCCAACGTTGCACGAATGAAAATGTTGGGCGCAGAAGTAAAGGCGGCCCAATCGGGCAGTAAAACACTCAAAGACGCAACAAATGAGGCGATCCGTGACTGGATCAACAATCCTGTCGACACCCACTACATCATTGGCTCGGTTGTAGGACCTCACCCATATCCCGACATGGTCGCGCGTTTTCAGTCCGTGATCAGCGCAGAAACCCAAGCGCAATTGTTGGAAAAGGAAAACCGTGACTATCCTGACCATGTCATTGCTTGTGTGGGGGGAGGAAGCAATGCCGCCGGACTATATTATAACTTTTTGGAAAACCTACGGGTAAACATCATTGCAGTAGAGGCCGCAGGAAAAGGTATTGACTCAGGAGCGAGTGCTGCCACCTCAGTACTTGGAAAAGAGGGAATCATCCACGGTAGTAAAACCCTTTTAATGCAAACCCTAGATGGACAAATTACAGAACCCTATTCCATCTCTGCAGGGTTAGACTATCCCGGAGTGGGACCCATGCACGCCCATTTGTTTCGAAGTAAAAGAGCCGAATTCATTTCCGTTCCCGACCAAGAGGCCATGGACTGGGGCTTAACCCTCTCGCAAATGGAAGGGATTATTCCAGCCATAGAGACGGCACATGCTTTTGCCGTCCTCGATGTAAGAAAATTCTATCCCGATGAAGTGATCGTTTTTAATTGTTCTGGAAGAGGAGACAAAGATTTAGACACCTATATAGACCATTTTAAATTAAAATGAACCGCATAGACCAAACCTTCAAAAAAAACCAAAAACTACTATCTATTTATTTCTCGGCCGGACACCCTGAATTGGAGGATACCCTTCCCATTCTCGAGGCTCTTCAAAAAAGTGGAGTCGATATGGTAGAGATTGGTTTACCCTTTAGCGATCCACTTGCTGACGGTCCTACCATACAAGAAAGTTCTACCCGTGCCCTTCGTAACGGAATGACCACCGAAAAACTATTCGACCAGCTCGAAAATATAAGAGAAAGCATACATATTCCACTAGTATTGATGGGGTATTTCAATCCAATGATGCAATACGGAATAGAACGTTTTTGCCAAAAATGCCAATCCATTGGTATTGACGGGCTAATCATCCCCGACCTTCCGATTGACCTTTACCACGAGAATTATAAAGAGCTTTTTGACAAGTACAACTTGTACAGTATGTTTTTGATCACCCCCCAAACTCCGGAAGCCCGAATTCGCTTCATTGACAGTATTTCAAATGGTTTTATTTATATGGTTAGCAGTGCCAGTATCACCGGCGTCCAAAAAACTTTTGGAAATGTACAAGAAAATTATTTTAAACGCATTGCTCGGATGAAACTTAGTACACCACAAATAGTTGGTTTTGGAATCAGTAACGCCAATAGCTACCAGATGGCTACAAAATTTAGTAGTGGGGGCATTATTGGATCAGCATTTATCAAATTTTTAGAAAAAAAAGGTGTAGCAGCAATTCCCGAATTTATTAAAAGTATAAGATAATTTAATCTCTATAAATATATTTTTTAAAGTCTAGTATTTCTAATCAAAAAAATGATTAATAAAGCTTTGATTCTTTAGAGTATTAGGGTTAACATGGTCTCAAATCTCTATGGGATCATTTTGAGAAATTTTATTTCCAATTTGGTAAGTGAGCGCCATCTGCCACGGGGTAAGTCTTTTTTTGTCAATCCTGCCAGCAAAACTCGATCAATCGACAAGACATTCATCGATCTTTGTTCGAGTATTTTTTGAAGTAAACCCGGGGAAAGGTTTGAGGCTTGGATTCCAATTTCTTTTTTACTCCCCCCTTGGATGTAGGCTGCAGACTTAACCTTGTAAACCATATCCTGGATTCGAACACCTTTTATCAGCGCATTTAGATCTGTTGTTTTGACATTTTGTTCAAGTATCACTTGGTAAAGTGAAGAATAACGAGATCTTGAGTCAGCCATTTTTTTGCGAATTGTTTCATCGTTTGTCATCAAAAGTAAACCGGTCACCGTTCGGCCCATATCACCAATGGGCGGTATTATTTCGGAGTAGGTGCTGCGGATGAGTTCTTGCACAGATTTTTTAATCTTACCACCTTGTGTAGTCGCAACAAAACCCTTTGGTTTGTTTAGCAAAAGGTATGTGGGGGGACTGCTGTTGACCTTTTGATCATCGTAGCGGACTTGGTCGCCATGCTGAACTCTAATACCCATCTTGGTAACAACTTTACCATTGATCTTAACCAAGCCCATGGCGATTAACTGATCAGCCTCTCGGCGTGAGCATAAACCAGCATTGGAGAGAAACTTGTTCAAACGAATACCAACAGGAGCTAAACTCTCGCCTTTGGGAAAGGGTTTTTTGAAATTTTTTGACACGACTTTCTTATTTATAAATAATATAAATTCGCAGTATCCAAATAGGATGTGAGTTTTAAACAAATTGTAACTTCAAAGTTACGTTTTTTGAGTCAATTCCAAATGGAACAACCAAATTGAAAAATTGATTTGGTATTGTACTTTAAGGTTAATTAGGGAATAAAGGAGGGGGTTTTTACTAGTTGATCCAGTCTTTTTGAGCTAGAAGTAATGAACTACTTCAAGCTGATAGCCCTGCATTAACTTTTTAGCTGTAATGAGATCTTCGGTAAATCCCATTAAATATCCCCCACCACCCGAACCACATAATTTTAGGTAATAGACGTTCGTTTCCAATCCCTTTTTCCATAGCTCTTGAAATTGGGAGGGGATCATGGGCTTAAAGTTTCGCAAAACCAAAGTTGAGAGAGATTTCATGTTTTCAGAAAGAGATTTAATGTTGCTTTTCAGAAAATTTTCAATACAAAGGTCGGTTATTTGAGAAAATTCATAGTTCATCATTTTACGAAATCTCTCTTCTTTCATGTATTCCATAAACAGAGAAACCATTGGGGCGGTATTACCACTACTTCTAGTATCAATTAAAAAAACAGCCCCTTCACCGGAGGGATTTTGTTCCAGGGTTCCTGTGAATTCAATATTATCCATAGAATGAATTAATAAGGGCAAACTCAAATAGCTATTTAAGGGATCTAAACCGGAAGACTGACCATGAAAATGAGACTCCATTGTAGCAAAAATGTTTTTTAAATGGGTAAGTTTTTGGGAGGCCAAGTCGTCCTGGGGATAAATTTTTTCTAGCGCATAGCGATCATAAAAAGCAGCTACCAGTGCCCCACTACTGCCAACTCCATAACCCTGAGGAATATTGCTATCAAAATAGAGTTTGCGATCTAAGTCTGCTTTAAGGGCCGCCCAATCCAAACGGAGTAAATCCTCCGGCAAACCACTGAGATATTGGGTGTATTCATACAAACTTTGGTTAGAAGCTCGAGTGGTCTCATCTTCCTCCTCAGTCAACCGTAGTCTTCCTCCAAAAAAAAAGAAGGGAATGGACAATCCTTTAGAGCCTATTATGATACCATATTCACCAAATAGTAAAATTTTTGCAAAAAATAAAGGCCCTTTCAAAATACTAGACTAAAATTTTTTTAGCACCATTTCCCACTTGATCCTCAATGTATTGTCCTTTTTGACAATGGACAACCAACTCTTCTTGGATAAAATCTATAATGGGAATTCGATCTTGAAGGGGATAGAGTAAGTGGACGTTGGCTCCAGCATCGAGCGTAAAACAGAGGGGCAATTGAGTTTGTAATCTAAAATCCTCTACTTTTTTTATTATACTTAGAGTATTAGGTTGCATCAATACAAAACGTGGGTTGGAAGTCATCATCATTGCGTGTAGGCACAGGGCCTCCGACTCAACCAGATCAATAAAATGCTCAAGATCACCAGCGATAAGCACTCTTTTGAATTCTCCTAAATTTTTATGAGCTTGTTCAAAGCGTTGGGTCGCAAAAGGATGATCTTGCATTAGTGCGTGGCCAAGGGTGCTACTAACCTTTTTTTTTCCTTTGTCCACAATCAAAACAGTATCTTGATAGTCGAGGAAAATGGAATGCCATTCCTCAGTGGGTGCTATGGCGTAGTGGTCATTACTTTGAGAAAAAGCCTTAGTATATCCCCAAATGGTAAGGGGTCCAGCAATACTTCTAGCTGCACTTCCAGAGCCCAATCGGGCCAAAAATGAGGCTTTTTGTAAAAAAGCTTCTTCAGTCAAATCACTGTGGAACTGTTTTTCAAAATCAACTATGCAAAGAGCCAATGCGGCCATTGCGGAGGCCGAGGATGCGATACCACTACTATGAGGAAAAGAATTGTGACTGGAAATAGACAAATGATGCCGCTTCAAGGCAGGGAAGTATGGTGTAATCCGTTCCATAAACTGCTGAATCTTAGGGTAAAATTCAGGTTGTTTTTTTTGGTCAAATAAAAAATCAAAAGCTACTCCTCCTGATTCTCGTTCAGAAAAACTTACTTCAGTAGTTGTAAAACACTGAGAAAGGGTAAAGCTAATTGAAGGATTTTCTGGTAACTGTTCTCCATATTTTCCCCAGTATTTTACCAATGCAATATTACTAGGTGCCTGCCATTCGGTCCGATATTGACCTTGTAAATTAGTGTTGAAAATAAAAGAATTCGTATTCATGTATCACAAAGATACTTGATGATCGGGGTGGAAAAAAATATAACAGTTTGAAAATGTTTAGTTGTGGAAGTGATCATAAAATTAATTTTTAACCACAATTTTTTATAACGTTCATAATACCGCTTTATTTACGTGCGTGTCAGATCAAGGGAAATAGGTTTTAATCGAAGAGGTTTAGGGATACTAAGGAGCCAATTCAACTTTAAGTCCCTCTAATTTTTTATCCATTGGAATTTGACAACCCAAGCGGCTATTTTCTTTTACATGTAAGGCCTCAGACAACATGGCTTCTTCATCCGGGCTTTTCTTCTCCAAAGGGTGATTACTCAGAACATAGCATTGACAGGAGGCACACATAGCAATTCCACCACATGTGCCTTCTATAGGCAATTCATAAGATTTACAAACTTCCATAAGGTTCATAGTGATATCGGTAGGAGCCTCTAGTTCGTGTGCTTTGCCTGATCTGTCAATTACGGTAATTCTGATATCCATTTATTCGATTCTTTTTATGGTTGATTTTTGGGCTTCTTTTCTACTACCGTCAAATCCAGTAATTCCAGTTACAGTGGTGTATTTAATCACATTTTTTTTTCAGGAAAAATACGATGAAACGCACTCTGACACATCAAGGTGGCTTCGTGGAATCCACAAAGTATAAGTTTGAGTTTGCCAGGATAAATATTAACGTCACCTATGGCATATATGCCTGGAATATTAGTTTGATAGTCGAGACTGTTATCTACTTTGATAGCGTTTTTTTCAATTTCCAACCCCCAATTAGCTATGGGGCCCAGTTTGGGGGTAAGTCCAAAAAGTGGAATAAAATAATCGACAGCTTGGGTAACCAAAGTCCCCTCGACGTTTAGAATTACATTGGTCAGATGCTTGCCTCCATCCAAAGCTATCACTTCGGCAGGGGTGATTAGTTGAATTTTATTTTGGTCTTTGAGGGCTTGTACTTTTTGCACCGAATCGAGTGCCCCTCTGAATTGATTACGTCGGTGAACTAGTGTAACAGATTGCGCCAATTCGGCTAATACAATACTCCAGTCTAAAGCCGAGTCACCTCCACCGGCAATAAGCACATTTTTGTTGCGGTATTTTTCTGGTTCACGAATGATGTAATCCACCCCCTTGTCTTCCCAGAGGATCAAATTCGCCAGATCGGGCTTTCGGGGTTCGAAAGTCCCCAAGCCTCCGGCAATAGCCACAACTTGTGCCTGGTGCTGGGTACCTTTGTCCGTGGTAACTACAAAACTACCATCCGGCTCTTTATGAATCTCCTGAGCAGTTTCCCCAAGGGTAAAACCAGGTTTGAAAGGTTGGATTTGCGTCATCAATCGATCTACCAAGTCTCCAGCTAAAATTTCGGGTCGAGAGGGAATGTCATAAATAGGTTTCTTAGGGTAAATCTCGGCACACTGGCCCCCAGGTTGAGGCAGGGAGTCGATAAGGTGACATTTTAATTTTAGTAATCCAGCTTCAAATACAGCAAACAAACCGGTGGGTCCGGCTCCAATAATTATTATATCGGTTTTGATCATAGTTTAGACAGGTGGTACACTAACAACCTCCTCAATTTGAGGAACATATTTTTTTATGGTCATTTCAACCCCAGTCTTGAGGGTCATCTGATTGACTGTGCAGGAAACACAAGCTCCATGGAGTTGTACCTTTACTTTTTTGTCGTTTTCGATTGAGACCAGAGAGATATCTCCACCGTCTGCGGCCAAAAAAGGACGAATCTCTTCAAGTGCAACTAAAACTTTTTCTTCTATTTGATTTGAGTCCATTTATTTTATTTTACGGCGGCACAGCCCACCATATTGGTAATGGCTACCGCCTTGGTTGGAGGTAAATTAGTATTTCTTTTCAATAATTCAGTCACCAAATTCTGAGTGACCTCAGTGATGGATTTCTGTACGGGTGTTCCTTGCTGCAAGGCCGCAGGCCTTCCCACATCAGCCGCCTCTCTGACACTTTGAACTAATGGTAAAGCACCGAGGAAGGGTACCTTCTTATCTGCAGCTAAATTTTCTGCACCTTGCCTTCCGAAAATATAATATTTGTTATCGGGTAATTCTTCAGTAGTAAAATAGGCCATATTTTCGATGATCCCCAGAACGGGAACATCAATGTTTTCTTGTTTGAACATGGCAATTCCTTTTCGTGCATCAGCCAAAGCTATAATTTGTGGGGTGCTGACTACCACTGCACCATTAAGGGGAAGGGACTGGACAATACTGAGGTGAATATCACCAGTTCCAGGAGGAAGGTCAATTATTAAAAAGTCTAGCTTTCCCCAATCGGAGTCAAAGATCATCTGATTCAGGGCTTTAGCCGCCATAGGTCCACGCCATATCACGGCCTGATTCGGTTGAGTGAAAAATCCAATAGACAAAACCTTAACACCATAGTTTTCTATAGGAGCCATTTTGGTTTTGCCCTCTATAGTAACCGATAGAGGTCTTTTTCCTTCCATATCAAACATTGTGGGAATGGAAGGTCCGTATATGTCAGCATCCAAAACCCCAACTTTACATCCCATTTTAGCAAGGGTAACCGCGAGATTGGCTGTTACTGTGGATTTTCCTACCCCCCCTTTTCCAGAGGAAACCGCTATAACAGAATCAATTCCCGGTAATGGCTGACCCTTAATGGGAGCCACTTTGGGGGGTGTTTTTACTTTAGTATTAATTTTGATTTTGGCCTTAGGATGAACCTTTTGGTGCAGAACTTCCAATATAGTGACCTCTAATTTTTTTCGGGCTTGTAAGCTGGGATTGGATAAAAGGACATCAATATCGATCTGATCCCCAAAGACCATGATGTTGGTTACTGCCTTGCTGTCAACTAAGTTCTCTGCAGCGCCTGGAGCAGTAATGGTTTTTAAGGCCTCGACCACATCTAGCTTTTTCAATTTCATCAACAGGAAACTTAATTTAAGACAAATATACTCTAAACTGTTCGGAAACAAAAGTTTAGATTTCAATTGGCGGGAGTACAGCATTGGGATCCCAAAAAAAATCATTGAAATCAATTATTTGATCGTTTTTTATACTTAGGCCCTCACTTTCAAGTAGTTGTTGCATCAATTTGGATCCAGAGAAATGGTGCTTCCCACTTAATAACCCATTGCGATTGACCACGCGATGAGCGGGTATTTCGGGGCGATTGTGAGAGGCATTCATGGCGTAACCTACCATTCTTGCACTCTGGGGATGACCCATATAACGGGCAATGGCACCGTATGAGGTAACCCTCCCAGGAGGAATCTTTTGAACAACAGCATAAACCTGATCAAAAAATGAGGACATCAAATGAATTGAAATTGAAGATAGGTGATGGGTTTGTTTTGCTTCAAAAACATTTTTTCATAGAATGTTTGAACAGCAGTTGCAATCTGCGGAGCATCGGGGTTATTGTATATGTCGTGATGGGCATAAATTAGGCGATAGGCCGGGTCGTTCATCAGACCCAATGTGTAGCCGTGCAAAAATGCACTGTCGGTTTTGAGATGAACACTTCCATCGGCTTGCAATATCTTTCGGTATCGACTTAAAAAATCAGGGTGGGTCAAACGGTGTTTGGTTCTTTTAAACTTGATTTGCGGATCGGGAAAGGTAATCCAGATTTGTACCACTTCACTAACAGTAAAAAGGGCTTCAATCAACTCGATCTGTGCACGGACGAATGCTATGTTATCCCTATTTTCATCAAGGGCCGTCTTTGCACCCTTCCAAAAGCGAGCACCCTTTATGTCTATACCGATATAATTCATGTTAGGATTTTGTTCTGCCAAATGAAGAACGTATTCACCTTTTCCACAGCCAAGCTCCAATACTATTGGATGATCATTCTTGAAATATTTTGCCTGCCATTGACCCTTGAGTTCAAAAGCGTCTTTTTCCAATATCTCCCGTGCAGGCTGAATCACATTTTTAAAAGTTTCGTTCTCCTTGAATCTTTTTTGTTTGTTTTTACTTCCCATGGTCATACATCATATGACAAAGTTAGCTAATGAATTATTATTCTTAGAATTATTATGCCCCTTTGGTAGCACGCTGAAGGGTAAACGAAAATACGGAACCCGAACCAAGTTTACTCTCAACCAATAGCTTTTCCTGGTGAGCTTCAATGATATGTTTGACAATTGACAAACCCAATCCTGAACCTCCTGCTTTGCGATTGCCAGATTTGTCTACCCTATAAAAGCGCTCAAAAAGTCGGGGTAAGTGTTCTTCTTCGATCCCTTCCCCATTATCTGAAATTTTGACTAAGATTTTTTCCTCATTAAGTACC
>MDSV01244287.1_pt1 | contig 10204 bp, 7 predicted proteins | sample 810851 | NCBI WGS metagenome assembly MDSV01 (sample SAMN05326640, study PRJNA326480) | marine metagenome | isolation source: seawater | place: Atlantic Ocean: North East | collected 2012
CAATAACCCCACCACCAACACCAGTTCCTAAAGCAATCATAATAAAATTATCTTTATCATGACCTCCAAAATACATTTCACCCAAAGCGGTGCAATTGGCATCATTTTCCAAACGCACAACTAAATCAGGAAATGCATCATTAAGTATGGGAACTATTTTTGTTCCGTTTAAAGAACCTAGATTATTGGCCTGAACTAAAGTTGAGCGATCCAGTGATAACTGTCCAGGAACTCCAATCCCTATTCCTTTTATGTGTGGATAGCTAGCAATAAATTTTCTAGAAATATCAATCAAAAGATTCATGAAGGCTTCAGAAGTTTCTGTATGCTCTAAAGTGTCATGACGTTCAGAAGCTAAAATCTCTCCTTTTTCTGTTACAATTCCAAACTTTATGGTAGTTCCACCTATATCAATTCCTAAAATCATGAATCAAAAATAGTGTTTTTTTTACTTTTTAACCATTCTGTTTTTCAAATGTAATTCTTCGAATTAGAGAGAAGCAAAATGGAAATGTATTTTTAGTCCATGAAAAAAGGAAATTTTTTAATTAATCCTCCAAATTCTCATGTTAAAAAAATTAGATATACTATTTTTAAAATCAATTTTACCGCTATGAAAAAAATTTTCTTTCTTTTCGCTTTAATTCCGCTGATTAGCTTTTCTCAAAACGACAGTATAAAAGCTATTGTTAAAATTGCTGGTGTTACTGTTACATCAGACAGCTTAAAACCTGTTCCTTTTGTGAATGTTTTAATCAAAGGAAATTATTCTGGAACCATGGGAGACTATTCTGGATTTTATAGCATCATTGCAAAAGCAGGAGACACTTTGGTTTTTTCAAGTATGGGGTATAGGAATGAAGAATATATTATCCCCGACACATTAAAAAATGCGCAATACTCATTGATTCAAATATTAAAGCAGGATACTGTACAATTACCGGTAACAACCATTAAGGTTTGGCCGAGTTACGATCAATTCAAGCAAGCCTTTTTAAATGTTGAAATTAAGGACAGTGATTTAGCAAGAGCTAAAAAGAACCTTGATCATGACATACTCAGAGATCAAGCACTAAACCTTCACTTAGGAGAACTTGGAAACCAAAAATATATGCTCAATCAAGAAAGTGCGCGTTTGTACTCTATTGGCCAACTTCCTGCCAATAATCTTCTGAATCCAATTGCCTGGAGAAAATTGATAAAGGCATGGAAAGACGGTGAGTTCAAAAAGAAAAACTAAACCGACTTTTTTGCTTTCAAAAGCTGCTCTGCAATGTATTCTAATTTGTCTTCATAGAGATTTGCTGAATTCTCGCCTGCTAATTTAAGCGAATGAAGATTCAATTCACTTACACTATCCATATCTTGATCAGAAGCACCCATTCCTGGCTCTATTCTAATATATTGATCTGAAACATCCTCTGATTCAAAAATATGTTTTAATTGGAAATCAATCGTTTCTGAAGAGCCCGACATCATAATATCCACTAATGGTTTAATCCACTGTGCAACTCCCCAATCTTTTGCAGAATCATACATATATGGTTTTTCAATCGAACCTGTTCCCAATGAAACCATAAATATATCCTTTGCACTTACGTTTCTTTCTAAAGACTGTTTAAAATATTTACGCGCCTCAGCATAAGCACATAGTGAAGGGTTATTAGCAAAGACACCACCATCCACTAAAGTCAATTTCTTCCCATTCTCGCTCGTAATTTGGGCCGCTTCGAAGTAAGTTGGAGCCGCACTGGTTGCTCTAGCTATTTCCCAAACTTTGAAATTATTTTCAGGCTTCAAAGCATCTGTTTGATTAAAAAAAGTAGCTCTTCTATTTTCAATATCATAAGCTGTGATTAAGCAAGGCTTAATCAAAGATGAAAGCCATAAATCATGTCCTAATTTTTCTTTTAATATCTTTTCAAGATTATCGGATTGATATTTCTCATCCGTTATACCTCCTGCCGATGTGATTGAATGCCCTAACGATTTTTCAAAAATATCTCCTCCCTGCTCGATATAAATAGAAACGGCTTCCTTAGCTGTATACTTTGCTTTCCCATTGAAACCAGGACAAAGTAAAAATGCTGTTAAAATCCCTCCTGTACTTGTACCGGCAATCATATCAAAATAATCTCCTATTTTGGCATCAGCATCTCCAGATTTATCTTTAATTATCTCCTCTAGTTTTGTAAGGATTTGACCCGGAAGAATACCTCTTATACCTCCTCCATCAATAGTTAAAACTCTAATCATAGGATAAAAATAAACTAATACATCGAGGAATGTGTCAGCTTTTAAACTGCTTTTTTTATACGTAAATCATTTGGGATTTGAAGAATTAACAGGTCCAAGTGTGCCCTCAAAACACTTTCCTTCCAACGCAATTGAAAAGCATACTTTTCTTGTTTCAGTACCCAAACAAAATGAAAATCATCATCAATTTGTCGAAAGAGTCTGTAAATATTTTCAATATATTCTGATTTAGATTTTTGAAATTTTTGATAAAAGAAACCAGAGGGTATATTAGATAAAACTTGACTAAACTCCCTTAATGAATCTACGTGAATAGATTCTTTAATTTTACTTAACGAATGCTCCATAAGACGGTTATTTTTAGTTTTTTTTAAATTACAACAGTAAACCGTATGCAGTTTACGGTTTGATTTTTTCTCGCATGTAACCTAAAAAAATAGCTGATTATCGTTTTCAATAATTGTACCCTTTTTAACAACCAGGAGCACTAATTTTGATAAATAAGAAGTAGTAAGGACGAAATTAATTCAGCTAATTCTCCCCCAATTCATTACACCTCCACTCTGCTGTTGAAGATTTTCATAAATAACTTGATTTTTGGGATCAATTAAATCGGGATCGATTTCTAAAATCTCAAGTGCTTTGGCACGAGCAAAAGATACAATTTTAGCATCTTCAACAATATTGGCAATTTTCAGCTCCATAAGCCCACTTTGTTGAGTTCCCTCAATATTTCCAGGGCCACGTAACTTCATATCCACCTCACTTATTTCAAAACCATCATTGGTTTTAACCATAGTTTCCATTCTGGTTTTACTTTCTTTACCTAGTTTCTGTCCTGTCATTAAAATACAATAAGACTGTTCTCCGCCTCTTCCTACCCTACCTCTCAATTGATGCAACTGACTTAATCCAAATCGTTCAGCACTCTCAATAACCATCACTGAAGCATTGGGAACATTCACACCAACTTCAATAACCGTGGTAGCAACCATAATTTGCGTTTTTCCTTCAGCAAACAATTGCATTTCGTAATCCTTGTCTGCGGGTTTCATTCTTCCATGCACAATACTTAATTGATATTTTGGACGGGGGAAATAACGGATAATACTTTCATAACCATCCATTAAGTCCTTATAATCCATCGTTTCCGACTCTTCAATTAATGGATAAACCACATAAATTTGACGGCCTAAATCAATTTGCTGTTTCATAAAACTCAACACACGAATGCGTTGATTATCCTTAAAATGTCGAGTTATAATCGGTTTTCTACCTGGAGGAAGTTCATCAATAATAGAAACATCTAAATCTCCATATAAAGTCATTGCTAATGTTCTGGGAATTGGGGTTGCAGTCATTACAAGAATATGGGGTGGAGTTTGATTTTTTTTCCACAATTTAAATCTTTGAGCAACTCCAAAGCGATGCTGTTCATCAATTACAGCAAGGGCTAAATTTTTAAACTTAACCTTATCTTCTAATAGCGCATGCGTCCCTACTAATATCTTTAATTCTCCAGACTCTAAATCTTCATGAATTACGCGACGATCCTTTGTTTTTACAGAACCAGTAAGTAAACCAACTGATATTCCTAAAGGCTCAAGTAGCTCCTGAATACTTGCCTGATGTTGTTGGGCTAAAATTTCAGTTGGCGCCATTAAACACGTTTGGAAACCATTATCAATGGCTAATAACATAGACATCAAAGCCACAAGTGTTTTACCGCTTCCTACATCACCCTGAACCAATCGATTCATATGATACCCAGATGCCGCGTCCCGGCGAATATCTTTTAACACCGTTTTCTGAGCACCCGTTAAATCAAATGGTAAGACCTCACCATATAATTTATTGAAACTCGCTCCTACTTCTTTAAAAATATGACCTCTAAATTTCTTTTTATTAGCCACTTTAGAACGAAGAATCTTCATTTGAACATAAAATAATTCATCAAACTTGAGCCTCCCTTGCGCTTTTCGAATAACTTCATGAGTATCGGGTTGATGAATCTCTTCAAAAGCTCTACCTCTAGACATTAGCTTGTATTGATTTACAAGATATGGAGGAAGTGATTCTTCAATTTTCCCATTTACTTCTTTCAACAAATTTTCAATCAATTTCCTGATACCTTTCGAATCTAAATATCTAGCCTTTAATTTTTCAGTAGATGGATAAATAGCTTCTAAACCACTTTTTCGCTTCTTATTCCACTCAACAACTGGAACGATTTCAGGATGTGAAAGGTTAAACCGGTTATTAAAAATAGTGGGTTTTCCAAACACAACATATTCTAAACCGGGCTTTAAAAGGGGCTTAATATATTTAACTCCTTTAAACCAAACCAACTCAATCAAACCAGTTTCATCTCGAAAACGAGCCACTAGCCTTGATTTTTTACCACCACCAACCTCTTCTAGATTTACAATTCTACCCTTGATTTGAATATTTTGCAACTCTGGATGTAACTCCCCAATTGTATAAAAATGAGACCGATCTACGTAACGTAACGGGTAGTGTTCAATTAAATCTTGCCAAGTGTGAAAACCGAGTTCTTTTTTCAGTAAATCCGCCTTTGCAGGGCCAACTCCTTTTAAAAATTCAATAGGTGTATGTAAAATGGATTCTTTGATGCCGTTAGGGTTAAAATATTCTCATTGAGTTCGAAGAAAATAAGTTTTTAACTTATTACCAAAGAAATATGAGTTCAAAAAAAACACATTTAATTCTAAATATTTATCGAGCTAAACAATACTAAATATAATAATCAATCTTCAATTGCAGCATAAATAGCCTCCTGAATATGAGTTCTTACATTCATTCTAATTAACTTTTTATTCTCTGCATCAGGGTATACTCTATTAGATAAGAAAATATAAATAATTTCCTTATCAGGATCTGCCCAAGCTAATGTACCGGTAAAACCAGTGTGACCAAAACTTTTATCAGATACACAGTCGCAAGTTGGGCCATTTTCATCTCCAGAGGGTTTGTCAAAACCTGCACCTCTTCTATTATCCTCCTCAGGAAATTGAACCTTTGTAAATTCAGCAACAACCGCACTATCAATATATCGCTCTCCACCATATTCCCCATTGTTCATATACATAGCAAACATTTTTGCTAAATCATTAGCATTAGAAAAAAGACCAGCATGCCCGCCAACGCCTCCCAACATAGCAGCGCCAGGATCATGAACAGTACCATGAACCAACTTTTTTCTAAATGACATATCATTTTCAGTAGGTGCAATTTTATCTTTGGAAAACTTTTCAAGTGGTTTGTATGTAAGCAAACCTGCACCTAAAGGCTTATAAAACAATGAATCTGAAAGATAATCTAACCCTTTCCCTGTTTGTTTCTCAATAATATCTTTGTAAAAATAATAACCCAGATCACTGTATCGATAATCATGCTTTTTATGAATTCCATGATTTATAATCCAATTTCTTATTGAATCACCATACTCTTCTCTTATGTATAAACCATCGGTAACTTTATTGTTATAATCATTTGATTGGGTATTGCTGTAAACATCAAACTTTAACTGTCCACGAGCCATTGTTTTTGTATAAAAAGGAATCCATGAAACTAACCCCGCATTATGGGCAAGCATTCTTCGCAAATTCATGTTAATGTAATTGGTAGAATCGACATACCCGAGATAATCACACAAATTATGATCTAAATTCACGTCTCCACTTTCCACCAATTTCATCATATTCGGAACCGATGCCGTCACCTTAGTAATAGAAGCTAAATCATATATATCAGAAGAGTGAACAGGTCTCTTTTTCTCGTAAGTATGATGTCCAAAAGATTTATTATAAATAATATTACCTCGACGTGCAATTAAAACCTGAGCTCCTGGATATGCCTTTTCATCAATACCATTCAGCACTATAGAATCAACTTTTTTTAACTTTTCAGGATTAAACCCCTCCTCAATAGGAATGGAATATTTTAAACGTTTTTTTTTTGTTACTAAACCAGCCCCTACCTTAAATCGATCAGAAACAGAAACCGGTAACTTTCCTTTAGCATCAATACCTCCAAAAATTAACTGAGCAGCATACTCCTGAGAGAGAAAGGCATTCTCATAAGCCATAATTAAAGCATTACCTTCACCCAATTGAGGAAAAAAACCTAGTGAATAAGGATTGGCAAAAACAGATACAATCGTAGGATGAATAGACTTTATATTGTTTAAAACATCCATCATATCTTTGGTTAAACCAAACTTTTTCCTCGGTGATCGACTATTACCATGAACTCCCACTAAAGTAAGATTGTACCCTTTTAAATCATTTATAATTTTTATAACCTCCTCCTTAGTTGGTTTTGCGGAAATATAAAAATGATCAACTGGAGCATAATTTCCCAACATTTTTTGAAAAGGAGAAATCTTATCTACACCTATACTAACACTAGCCAACTTAAGCTTTGAAAGACCTTTAACAGGAACAACATCTCCTCTATTTTGCAGAAGAGTCATTGCGTTTTCTACTAGTTTTCTTCTAACTAGTTTTGAACTTTCCGAATTCAATTGCGGCAATAATTCTTTAGTAGAAAGAGGGGTGAAATCATCTAGTCCAATCCATTTCTTTAATTGAAGAACCTTTTTAACTCTAGAGGTAATTTCTCTTTCCGAAATTTTTCTCTTATCTACTGCCTTTTTTATATATTCAATAGCCTTACCGACATCTTGAGAAAACAATAAAATATCATTTCCTGCTAAAAGAGCCAATAAATCAACCTCGCCCGTTTCATAATATTTACTCACACCATGCATATTTAAAGCATCGGTAAAAGCCAACCCTTTAAAACCAAGCTTTTCTTTCAAAAGTTTCTTTACAATTTTGGGGGATAAAGTGGATGCTCTATCCTTCGTTTTGTCCAAGGCAGGAACATATAAATGAGCGACCATAACACTTCCCATACCACTATCAATCAATGCTTTAAAAGGATACAACTCAACATCCATCAAGCGATCTTTTGAATGATTAATTACAGGTAAGCCTAAATGTGAATCAACGTCTGTATCTCCATGTCCAGGGAAATGCTTTGCGCATGCCAACACTGTATTGTCCTGCATCCCCTTCATATAAGCATGGGACAATTTGGTTACATGTACTTTTTCTTCTCCAAAAGAACGTGAATTGATCACAGGATTATTAGGATTCACGTTTAAATCAACCACAGGAGCAAAATTAACATGCACACCCGTTAAAGAACATTGCTTGGCAATTTCCACTCCCATATCGTAAATAAGTCTTTCATCCTGGACAGCTCCAAGGAGCATCTGTCTGGGAAATCGAATTACAGAGTCCAGCCTCATTCTAACTCCCCACTCACCATCTATAGAGGTTAGCAAAGGGATTTTTGACTTAGCCATTAATCGATTGTGAGCATTGACTTGTCTAACCGGCCCCCCCTGCATATAAATAACCCCGCCAATTTCATAATCCTGTATCAACTTCTCAATTTTAATCAACTCATTTTCTCCCTTATTACTATATACTGGATACATAATTAGCTGAGCAATTTTTTGTTCAAGCGTAAGAGAGTTAACAATTGAATCTATCCAGGGAGATTCAATTGTGGTAAATTCAGGAACTTTTCTCTTCGATTTGAATCGAGCTTCAGTTATAGAGTTAGGTACTGGAGCGTCTTCAACAAAAAAACCTAAACCTATAACGGTAACAACTATTATAATTAAAGAGTATAGTTTTCGCATAAAAATTTGATATAACTTCAGAACTAAAAATATCAATTACGCAAATACAATTTCAGTTCCAAAAAGAAATTGTATCCACACATAGTATGTTAAAAGTTGATAAAACCTTAAAATTTGTTATAAACTGATAGCACAAAAGAAAAATTATTTCTTTTAATGAAAGCTCATTAAACCAATAGCTATAAAATAAAAAACACTTGAATTAATTTTAAAACGGAGTGCTCGGAGAAACAAACGTAAAATTATAGTATGCAATTATTAACCCAATTGCAAGAAAAAGCAGAACTAATTAAAAAAACAAAAATAATGACTTATACGTAAATCTCACCCACCAAAAACAACCTTGATTCACCTGTGAGCTTAACCCGATCACCAATCAATTCACACTTCAACTCACCCCCTCTTTTGGATATTTGTTTCGCAAACAAATTATCTTTTTTCATAATACTCGCCCAGTATGGAACCAATTTAGTGTGCGCACTACCTGTAACAGGATCCTCATTAATTCCCACCCCAGGAGCAAAAAAACGCGAAACAAAATCATACTCCTCACTTCTTGAAGAACATATAATTCCTCTTATCGGAACTTGTTTTAAAGCAACAAAATTGGGGCTAAGGTTTCTGATTTCATCTTCAGATTTATAAATCAACAACACATCTTCCCCGCAAGTATAAGCCTCAATTGGATTTCCACCAACATCCTTAACCCATTTTGGTAATTCAGTAGTTAAAGGGACAGTAATTGGAAAATTCAACACCATCCCATTTTCTGTTTTATCAACTTTTAAAGAACCACTTTTGGAGTTAAAAACAATGTGATTTCCCATTACCTCTTCTCTTTCAAAAACAACAAAAGCAGTGGCCAAAGTAGCATGTCCACACAAATTAACCTCTACGGTTGGCGTAAACCATCGTATTTCAAAATCCTCATCATTACGAACATAGAATGCAGTCTCGGATAAATTATTTTCTGCTGCAATATCCTGCATTACATCATCGCTAACCCATGAATCCAAAGGAACTACAGCAGCTGGATTTCCTTTAAACAAATGATTCGTAAACGCATCTACCTGATATATATCTAATTTCATTTGAAAAATAAAATACTAAGTTGTTGAATTAAAAAGGATTCGTCGCGATAACAGTAACATCAGTAATCATACCTCTGTTATCCATTTCTAAAGAAGCTACTATTGCATCCGATATTTCTTTTGCAGTTAATTTATTGCTCTCTTCTTCTCTTTCGATGCGATTCTCCTGAGCAAAAGCAGTGGGTACCTCTGAAGGATTGATTTGCATAACACGAACATTATAAGGTCGTAATTCTGCGCGCCAACACTGCGTCATGCCACTTAAAGCAAACTTACTCGTTGAATAAATAGAACCTTGCGCATAACCCTTAGAAGCAGCTGTAGATGCTACATTTATAATATTTCCCGATTTTTGTTTCCTGAAAACCTGAGCACAATACTTTGCCATTGCTGCAGCACCAAAAACGTTGGTTTCATATACAGCCCTTAACTTTTTTAAATCCAACTCATGAATTAAACCAAACTCAGCATAACCCGCATTATTAATAAGCACATCTATTGAGCCCCACTTTTCTAATGCAAAATCAATCGTTCCTTTGGCTGCCTCCTCATTACTTACATCTGCATGATAACCCGTACAACCCAAATCCAGCGCTACTTTCAATAATTTTTGTTCATCTCGCCCCGTAATAATCACATTAGCTCCCTTAGAAATTAAATCTTTAGCAGTTTGCTTACCAATCCCTGAACTACCTCCGGTAATAATGATTTTTGCACCTGATATTTCCATTATTGAATAGGTATTGCTCGATTCACTTTTTGATTCATTAACGCAATATTCAAGACTTGATGCGCGTCCGATACATAATGAAAAGTTAATCCTTTTAAATATTCCGCCCCAATTTTCTCAACATCATGACGGTTTTCTTCACAAACAATAATATCCTTTATCTCTGCTCTTCTTGCAGCAAGAATTTTTTCTTTAATTCCACCTACCGGAAGCACTCTTCCTCTTAGAGTAATTTCTCCAGTCATTGCAGTTCTAGCCTTCACCTTTCTTTGAGTAAAAGCACTTGCCAATGCTGTAAGCATAGTAATACCAGCGGATGGACCATCCTTTGGTGTAGCGCCTTCAGGCACATGAACATGAACATTCCACTTATCAAACACTTCCGGATTC
>MDSV01145516.1_pt1 | contig 10203 bp, 11 predicted proteins | sample 810851 | NCBI WGS metagenome assembly MDSV01 (sample SAMN05326640, study PRJNA326480) | marine metagenome | isolation source: seawater | place: Atlantic Ocean: North East | collected 2012
GCTGTATCTGCAACAACTCCTGATAAATTATTAATAAATGTATTAGTTACTCTTGCATCAATAGCTGAATTTGCTCTTGCATCTGTATAATAAAGATTAGAGCTACCCTCACCAATATCATCAGTATCAAATGTATGTGATCCACCTAATGCAATAGCTTGTGAATTTATAGTAACACTTGAATTAGCTAGTTTAGCATTAGCTATAGAACCAGCTAACATAGCGTTAGTAATACCACTTGCTTTAACTCTTAGAGCATCAGAATTAATTTCTATTGAAGAATCATCTACGCCAACAGCTAGAGTAACATCACCTGCTGTACCACCACCTGTTAAACCATCACCTGCAACAACTGAAGTTATATCAGCACTATTTGTATTAGCTATTGTTAATGTACCACCAGCATCATCATAAGTAAGACTTATATTTGCTCCTGCTGTTAATAATGTATTTACCTGATCGTCTACTCTTTCAGCAGTAAAATATTTGTTTGAACCTTCTCCAATATCATCTGTATCTAAAGTTATATTTGCAGTTCCATCAAAACTAACACCTGATATTGTTCTTGCTGTAGCTAATGCAGTTGCAGTAGAAGCATTACCAACTAAAGCACCAGTAACTTGATTGAATACTACATTGTCTGAAGTACCAACTGATTGACCAATGGCAAAAGTAACACCATTACCTGAAGCTGTTGATGTAACACCAGTTCCACCTAATAGTGATAAAGTTTCAGAATCAAGATCAATAGCAATAGTTGAAGAACCATCGCTTATATCTAAATCTTGTGCTGTAACTTGGCTATCTACATAAGCCTTAATTGATTGTTGTGTCGCTAAAGCTGTTGCTGAATCACTAGCTAAATTATCTTCATCTAGTATAGAAGTAACTGTAGCACCTGAACTAAAGCTAAATGATGTAATACCATTAACAGTACCAGCATTAATATCTATTGTATTATCAGCAGTAATACTAAATGGCATAGTTATCCAAGCATTATTTGCTGAGTTTCTTAGTTTTAAAACATTTGCAGATGTATCAATCCACCATTCATAAGCAAATGTAGTAGATGGTTCACTTGAACCACTATTGTTAGATACAATAGCTGAAAGAGCATTGTTTAAATCTGTTCTAAAGTTAGCTCCTGTTTGGTTAGCTATATTATAATCGTGTTGTGCCATTTTGAATTTCCCGTAAGTTAATATTATATCTTAATTTCATTTTTTACCATGTGCTTAAAGCAACTCTTTTCCAAGTATTTATATCAACACATACATAAAGGTAATTTGTGTCGAATTGAATTTGCCCTGTAGTACCAGTAGACGATGCTGAAGCCGGAGCACCAGCACCAATAACTAATGTGGGTGCAAAAACTTCTCCTGCAAATGTAGCATCTTGTGAAGAGTCTAATGTTAAAGCTGTTGTAGAACTTCCTGTTTTTATAGTTAATTTACTATCAGCATCTAATGTGGTTTTTGTTATAGCGTCATATTGCAATAAAACCTTAGTTGCACTTGCAGATTCTATTTTAAAATTAGCAGCACCCGTACTACTTTTTAATATTACATCTGCTTGAACTGTATCTGTACTTGGCGTACCAGTAACTTTACCAACAATTAAATCAGGTTGTGTGCCTGATAAAACAATATCGCCATCAATAGCAGCATCTTCATTTAATGTTAATAAACCAACTCCACTAGGTTCTGAATAAGTTAATACGCTATTTAATGGTTCTCCATTTAAAGTTATCACACTTGCATCTAAAGTTCCTGTAACAGTAGCACCTGTAACATTTAGTGATGAAGCTGTTATTGCACCTGATACAGTTGCACCAGTACAAGTCATAACACCTGATGAAGATACAGTAAAAGCACCTGATCCAATATTCATGCTACCTGCTGTAATTGAACCTAAATCAGCAGAAATAGCAGCTAAATTAGCAACATTTATTTCAGTTGCAGTAATTACGTTTGCTTGTATATCCCCTGAACCCACTGGTTCATTTCCTACTGTAAATGTAAGAGTTGCAGCACTTGATTCTGAACCTAAAGGATTTAATGATGAAACACTAGCAACATAATTAGTGCCTTTTTTAGCAAAGTTTAAATCACAATTTGCAACATCAACTATCTTATTAACAACTTGATTGCCTGAAGAATCTACAACATTAATTCTGTATTGATAATCAGGAAAATCAGTTGGTGTGTTCCAAGCTAAAAAAGGTCTACCTGTAGAACTAGAACTTGTATCAGTAAATGCTAATCCTGCTGGTGCTGCAACAGCATAAGCAGAGGGTAAATCACTTAATTCTTCTAAAGGCTCTTGTGCTGGTACTTCCCATGTATAAACATCAAAATATTCAATTAGACTAATAGCAACTAATCCAGTAGTTTGAAGTTCTATTGCTTCTACTCTACAAACTTTTCCTGAAAATCCTAAACCTGCATAAGTTAAATCAACAATATCACCTACATTTAATTTATACATTTCAGGCGTTCCTAAAAACGTCATTGTTGTTTGATTTCTGCTTCTAGTTAAAATTGCTTTACCTAAATTGTGTGCAATATAAGCATCAGTAATATAAGGAAAAGTAGCCTTTACTTCTAATATTTCACCATCGTCTGAATAATAATGTGGACTAGAATCATGTTTTACAATTGCTGTATCTAATTCATATTTTTTATTTGAATTATAAAACTCAACTATGACTTTGTTTGCTCTATCGTCTTTGCTTCCATAATTAACCTCAATACCTGTTTCAGAAATTATATGATCATCAGTAATACTAAATGTAGATGAACCTGTATCTTCAATTTGTAATTCATAGACACCATCAACATAGGTGAATATACCACGCATATTTGCAAGTAATTCTTTAGCATTATCCATAACAGTTTTATTTGCATCTAAGTAACCATTACAATGAAATCTTTTAATTTTAGAAAGTATTGTGCCTGTTTGTGTTGAATAAGTTGCACCTAATGTCGCACTAATATAAATAGTTAAACTTAATGCTGCTCCATAATATCTAGTTCTTTCAACTGCTTTAACCTGTATGCCATTTAAAACCACATTACCAGCAGTATCAGTAAGCGTTATCTTTTCACCAACTTTGTTTTGCCACCATCTTATACCAGCATCAGTTTGACCTGATGGTATAGTAATAAAACTATCACCTGCATTACCACTCCATTGAATAGTTTTAGCACTTCCATTGTAATAAGGATTATCAACTAATGTATCAGCTACATTTGCTGCTGTAGTAAAAGTTGTGGTATTCACTTTTGCTATTGGTAAACCTTTACCATATTCATCATTTGTTATGAAATCTAAAAAAGTTAATGCTGGATTATCTGACCACTCATAAGTTGATACAGTTCCGAATGTTTGGTTTGTATCTCTTGGATCAAATACTTTTTTACCTTTAACTTGTACTGTTAATTGTGGAACTCCTGACCACATACCTTCTTTATCATAACCATAGTGTGCTGCAATATATGCAACACCATCTAATCTATGTGCTGAAGTCCAATTTGTCATAGATGCAACAAGCATTGGATCAGCAGTTTGTGAAGCTGCTCCATGATGTAAGTTCATTACGTATCTATACTTTGCAGTAGGGCTAGTACCAAAATTACCACCACCTAAATCTAAACTATCAGTACCATTTTGCGTAACTGAGTTTAATGAACCATTACCTGAACTGATTTTGTCTGTTCCTATGTAGCCACCATCTCTAAATCTTGCTGAATCAGTAAGTGGATTTCCATCTAATTCTATTGTTCTACCAATAATTTCTTCACATTCTCCTACTGCTAATGCATAAACAACGTATAAATCCCTAGAATCATTTGAGTTAACATCCATGTATATAATTTGTGCACCAACTCTTCTACACCCATAGATAACTGGTAACTTACCACCAGCAGCAACTTTATTAGCAAGTATATCTTGACCTCTGGACATCATATCTTTTGCGTCCATGAAGCCTTTGACACCAGCTCCAATGACTGCTGCTCTTACAGTCCACTTTACCCATGCTGGGATGCTACTAAAAAAACCTGCTATTGCAGCACCAACCCTTGCAAAAAAACCCTTTTTTACTAGAAATGCACCTGCTGTACCAAAAGCCATTACATACCCCACCTAACATCTTCTTTGACTTGTGTAGCAAATTCCATACCCTTATCACCACTACTAAAATCTTGTTGTGAATCATCTGTAAAATGTCTACCTTTTGTCAAATTCCAATTTGCCCAATGTGAAGATACTGACATAGATAGTATTGAACTTTCATAGCTTTCTTCAATACTTACAGTTCTAATATTGCCTGTAAAATAATTTATAGCACCAACAATAGCTTCATTAGAATCAAAATAAGCAAGATGTACCTCTACTTCTTTATCTGTAAATGCTCCACTTTGTACAAGTGCACGTACCTGATCTGTAACATTAGAGAAGGTTATGGTTAATTCATCTACTTCTAATTTTGTAGATTCGGTTGTTTGATCTACAGCCAAAAATGAACCACCAGCTTCATAAGTGTTTGAATCAAAAACAACATTTGCATAATAATCAGTAAGCCTAATAGTTGTAGATAAGTTAAGCTCTACTAGAAAAGCAGTTTTAGTGGCTGTTGATGATACTTGATTTTGTAAAGCAGTTGATAAACTTCTAGGCATTATGTAATAACCTCTCTAACATCAAATGAAATAGTATATAAACCACGTGAATTAGTTGAGTACATAATTTCATTACTTGTTAAATATACTGTAAATTGTGGTTTATTAACTGTAACTGCTTCATTATCTGCAAGAGTAGCTACTAAATTAGGACTAATTAAAACTGTTAAAGCACCACTTCCATCGGCATCTATGTCTGATTGCACCATATAAACTTTTGAGTGGTTTGCAAATTTTATTAGATCACCTGCTTTCAGTGCTCCTGACTGACTAGCAGTAAATCCATCTAATGCAATAGAAGCATCTGAAAGTGAGTGAGAGCCGACAACCTGTATATCTGTTTCTCCTTTTCCTGCTCCTAAATTATCTAATGGTGCTGCAATAGTAAAATCTTCAAAAGAACCTTTTTGTTTTTGTAAAAATGCAAAGTATGATAATGCATTTTCTTGTTTCATTGGTGGCATTTGTACTGTAAAAGAAAAGTATTGTGAACCTATTTGTCTAACCTGCTTTTTACCTGAAATTGTTTGATTTAGTAATGTAGGTCTATTATCTTTAAATTGTAATGCACTAAAATTTACTGTAGTTGGAAATTGTCCTGACATTATACGACTCCCATTTTTCCTTGATTGTTCATAGCATTATTAATAATGCTAGTAATTAATCCTTTTCTTGATGCTAAGAGTTCATCAAAACTAGCTGCATCTACTGTTGATATATTGAAATTAACTGTAGCACCCATACCCTGACCTTTTGTATGGTCTATAACAGTTTCATTTGGATGTAGTATTGCTGGAAAACCACCCTTACCATCTACGCCACCTGTTCTAGCACCCATACCTGTAAAACCACCACCATCAAAACCTAGACCTCCACCACCTCCACCACTACTACTAGTAGATGTTGATGTAGATGAACTTGTAAAACCAAATAAACCTCTAAAAGGATCAACAAGTCTAGCTACAATTAATTGTTGTATGGCAACTCTTATTAATTGCTCAACAACATAAGTAGCAAAATCTTTAAATGCAAACTTACCAGTCTTTAATCCTTCAACTATTGTATCTTCAAATTTTTTCATAGAACCTATAGCAACATTATCAAGCGAATCAGTAAGACCATTTTTACCTGTTATTCCATCTTTAAATCTTTGTAATGCTGATAGATTATCTTCAAGTCCTGCTGTTGTATTTTTAGTAAATCCTTCAAACTCAACACCGCCTTCTTTAATTTTTTGCTTCAATGACTCTATAAAGTCTTGAACTACTTTAACTTTATCTCCTACACTCTCAATATTTAGTGCTGCATGTATAGCTTCATCAAATGCTAGTTCTGCTTCTTTTACCTCTAATTTTGCTGCGGCAACTTCTTTGCTTATATCTTCAAATATACCAAACAAACTTTGTCTTATATTTTTAAAATGCAAAGCTGTTTTTGACATAATCAATCTAAAGTTTGTTGCAATAACAGCCATACCAGCAGATTGTTTTCTAATAAAATCTATTATGCTACCAACACCACTTGCAAATGAAACAAACCCTTCCATAACACCAACTGCTACTTTGATACCAAGTTGCTCAAAACCACCAGCAGCAGCATTAGCATCTTTTAAAGTCTCACTTAATTTTGTACTTAATACTTGTAAAGCTGGTACAAATGCAGCAAATATTTGATTTTTTGCAGCACCTAATTGCAGTTTTACTACTGCCATAGAATCATTAAACTTCTCAACATTTTTAATTGTTTTATCGCTTAGTATCAGGCCTAATTCATTTGCTCTTTTAGTAAAATCTTTTATTTGATCTGAACCACCTCTAAATACTTCAGAAAATTGTAAACCTGCTCTACCAAATAAATTTGCCAATACTGTAGCTCGTTCTGCTTCAGAACCTAATCCCATAAGCCCATCAGCAGTATCGTTTAAAATTTCTTCAAAAGTTCTTAAAGTACCATCAGTATTTTTTAAATCTACATCTAAATCTTTAAATATATCTGCTTGTGTTTTTAAACCCCTTCCAGCATCACCAATAGACCTAGCAAATTTTTCTAAGCCTTTTTGTGTTTGTTCTATAGTTGAGCCTGATTCTAAAGCAGCTAATTGAAAAGCCTGAAGCGTATCTGTTGCAATACCAGTCCTTGCGGCTGTTTTGCCTAATGTGTCAATATATTCAAAAGATTTTTTAACTAAAATAGCTAAACCAGCAGCAGCACCAACAGCAGCTAAACCAATACCACCAATCAGCTTTGCAGCTTTCATAGCACCACCACCTACTGTTTTCAAACTTTTAGAAACTTTATCAAAAGCTGCTTTAGTTTTATCAACAGCAGTTAGTTTAAATTGTATTTTTTTACTTGCCATTATTTCTTTGCCTTTCTTCTACTAACTCATAGTATGCTATCCATCCTTGATATTCATGGATGCTAATTTCTTGCAACTCTTCTAAAGTCTTGCCTAGTTTTTCAGCTAGTGCGTATTGCGAGTATAAATTAACATCCTCTATTAGTTTTTTTTAACATCCTCAATAGGCTCTTGTCCCATAATTTGAGTTGCTACACTAACTAATATTTCTTGATCTACATTATTTAATAAAGAACTTTTATCATCTAATGTAAATAATTTATCTCCATTTTCATCAAGTGCTTTATAGATAAGTACATAAGCCATCATCGTAAGATCATCATTCTTACTCATTTTATAAAGTTTAGAAGTTTCACTTAGCGTTAATGGCTTACTGTAAATTTCTAAAGGCTTATCTTCTTCACCCCATTCAGGCACTTTTATTACCTTTACATCTTGCTCTGCAAAATGCGTTTTAGCTCTCTCAATAGCTTTCATGATTAATACGTAGTAGTTGTTAAACCACCAGTACCTTGAACACTAATACTAGATTCTACCAATCCATCAAAAGATGAACTTACAGATTTTCCAGTTACAATAGCAGTTCCAGTTAGCTTTACATCGCCACTAGCTGTACCTTCAGGTGCAAAGTTTAATGTTACAGATGATCCAATAGCTAATGCTGTTTGACCATTAGTATCTGTTTCATCATATATAACATCAACTGATCCACTAAAGTCTTTGATAGAAGCTAAGTAAGTCTTTGCAGAATCACCCATGCTAGTATCTTCAACTGTATCTATTGTTTCATCTATACTAAAACTTCTAATTTCAGCAATAGCATTAGAACCAACTTGTACAGTACCTTCTTTTCCAAGATGTGTTGCCATAATTATTCCTCGTTATGTTTAGAAGAAGATTTAGATTTATCTTTCGATGGGATTGCTTCTTCTTTCCAACCCTTACTCAATAAATACTCAACACTATCAGGATGAGCATCTATAGAACTTTTACCATTTGGTGAAATCATTTTCATAATTGTACCTCGTTAAACTGCTACATCAGGTGCCGTTTCCTGAACATAGTAGTTAGTTAAAAATGTAAGAACAGCATAGCTTAGTGGTTGTTCTCCCTCTGTATTATATTCTATTTCAGTTGATTGTAAAAAGCAGTCTTTTGCAAGACTATTTAAAGTTGTATCAGCACTTATTGCTACTTCAACTTCTTTACATATCTTATCAACTTGATCGTCAAAGTTGCTAGTTTGTTTTACATAAACCTCAACGATTAATTCTAATTCTCTACTCATTAACCTGTTTGTGCTTATCACTAAAGGTTCAGAAGTTTCGTTTTTTGTATAAATTACTAATGCTGGTAAGTTTGTATTTTCTAAAGGATATATTCTAGTTTCAAATACATTACTTCCTGTAGTAGTAAGACCAGTCAATACTGTACCTGCTCTTTCTCTTATTTGTTGTCTTATATGATTTGCCATTAAATTTCCTCTAACATCAATGCAGAGAAACCTGTTCTATCTGATTGAACATTAACAATAGTATAATTTTGTGCTGCTTTTAATGTGTTTCCATCAACATCTTTTATAGCTGATACATTTAAAGTATTTCCAAAAGCAATATTAGGAACATCTATTGTTCTACAATATGCAATAGGTTTAAGTGCTTCTACACCTGTTCCCTCTACTTGTTCAACATATTCATTATTAATAATTATGTTTATTGTAGTAGATGATCCACCAACTGTATAAACAGCAGTAACACCATGTCCAAAATTTATATCTAAGTAAGCACTCATATCTTCTTCAGTTTCTAGTCTGTATTGCGACATTATGATTTCTCCAATGTAACACTTACATAACCTGTATTATCAGGTTCTACTACTTTAATAAAAAAAGTTGTTTCAGGCGTAAGAGTGTTGCCTTTGTTTGTTGTTATAGCATCAACAACTATTTTATCTCCTTGTGTAATATCAGGTGCATCACTTGATTTTAATATTGCGGTAGGTTGAAAACCCTCTACTGATATAGATTCTCCCTCAATGCTGACATAGGGTTGATCTATTATAAGATTTATTAATACTGAAGAACCATTGTCTATTAATCCTAAAGTATCAATTAATGGAAAGTCGTCAAATAGCTTTCCTGATTCAAAATAAGTGCCAGTAACCCCATGCCCTGTTGTAGCATCAAGGAAAGAAGTAAAATCTCTAGCACTCTCAATAGCCATTTTTACTTACTTCTTTTTTTGACTTTAGTTTCTGATTTTTCTAAACCAACACTTCTATTAGATTCTTTTTTTGGTTTGCCTTTATATTCTTCAGCTTTACCATATCCAACAAGTGATCTACCTTCATCAATAGATAGTTCTATTACATCACCTGCTTTTACTTTTTCTTTGTTAGCTATTGTATCTTGTAAAATTAAATATTTCATTTTTCCACCTTTTGTAAGATGGGTGGAAATTAATCCACCCATTCTGTTAGTTGTTAAAACCACTCAATTATGAAGCAGCACAGAAAGACACAGCGTGTCTAACAGCTACATCAACTGATTGTAAAGCAACAATTCTAACATTACCTGCACTTGAGCCTGTATATGGATCAACAACAATGTCTAATCCACCAAACATTCCTACAAGTAAGTCATTAAAGTTACCAAATACATAATTATTAGCAGTTAATTGTGGTGAAACAACGACTTTATAGCCATTGATTTCATCATTAACAGCTACGAATTGTGCTGTATTGGTTGCTTTTTCAGTAGTTTTTAATGTGCCATAGTTAGTTGGATGCACTATGTAAGCTAAATCGCCTAGTAAAGCATTATCAACTCTTACAGATGTTTCCATTGAAACCATTTCTGCAAATGTTGGAGCAGCAGCACTTGAAAGTGATACTGAATTAATGCCTGAAGTATTAGTAATACCTGTTGGATTACCTGAACTTCCTGAACCCTCTAAAGCTGCATCATCAATAGCAATAGCCATAGATTGTGCTAAGTCATTTCTAATTAAGTTTTCAACATCAATAGATGATTGAATCATTAATTGTCTTGTGACATCAGTAAATGCACCTAAAGTTTTTGGTGACATACTTACTGAACCAACAGTAAATTCTGATTCACCAGCAGCACCACCCTCTGAACTAATAAATGCAGCAGTTGAAGCA
>MDSV01177976.1_pt1 | contig 10203 bp, 6 predicted proteins | sample 810851 | NCBI WGS metagenome assembly MDSV01 (sample SAMN05326640, study PRJNA326480) | marine metagenome | isolation source: seawater | place: Atlantic Ocean: North East | collected 2012
ATCAGGGAATATATCAAATAAAAAACTTTCTCGTGATTCTTCTAATTCAATTAATAAATTATCTAATTCGTCTCTATCCCAATCTAATTTAAAATTTTTAAGGGCTCTTCTTGCTCCAATATTTGAAAACAATCTATTAGGGTCAACAATCGTTGGCCCAAATGGGACTTCCCGAGTTTTCGATTTTATAATGAATGCTCTACCATTATTTTTTTTAATGTGATTTTTCAATAGCATTCTAGCTGTTTCTTCATCTCCGTGAATCAAAATATAGCTTGTTTCAGATGAGTTATTGCCTAAAACTTCAAAAGGTATACCACAATAAGATATATTTTTTATCTCAAGACCATTTATAATATTCATAGAAAATAAATAAAAATTACAAACTATAAGTGCTATTCTTTTTATTGTTGAAAATATTAACAAAGAATAAACTCAATATATTTATTCAATATCTTGATCATCATGCATTCTATACATGATTGCAAGCACTACAGCACCGATAATAAAAACTAAAAAGGCTATGTATAAAATAAGTTTCATTTATTTAATTCTGTAATTTACGAAGGTCATTTAAAAATTTGTCTATTACTGAAATTTTTCGTTTAATTAAATAATGTACTTGATTCGCACTAATATGATGTTTCATATCCATATGATCAGAAACTATTTTTAAAATAAGTAGTCGATCTAAACCTTCTAAATTATTAACTGTCTTGCATATCTCATATGCCTCCATATCTACAAGTCCCTCACCTTTGAAGTTGTCATCTACAACAGGTTTTGAAACAGTAGTAATTTCGTTATTTTGCAAGCCAAAAGAGTGCTGAGATCCAAGATTAAAACTCAATTTTGATTTTTCATCAGAAACTTTATTGATTAAAAATAATTGGCCGATACTACAATCACCCTTTTTAGCTCCTGATATTCCAATATTTATAATATGATTGTTTGTAACTTTATTTTTTTGAAAAAACAAATTGAGAACGTTGGAGACATTTTTTCTGCCAACTCCTGTAATAAGTAAAATGAAATTATCATTTTTATATAACGGAAAATTGCTTAAACCTGAAGATTCTAAACCATAATAATCGATTATAGGTTTTGCTTCAGACTTTAAAGCTGTAATGATATATTGCATAACTACTATTTTTTTGGCACTGCAAATTGCAAGAATCTTTTTTCTCTAAGTCTATGTTTCTTTATCCAAGCCTCTATTCCAAATGGTTCATTATTAGCAGAAAATTTTAGAAACCAATTTGCTTTAGGTAATTCAATTTTTTTTCCGTGCGGCTCGTAGTAATATTCTCCTTTGATGTCGCTATTACTTTTTAATAATTCCAAGTCAGAAAAAATCGATGAAAAAATCAATTCTCTATTAATGTAATTAAGCCCTTTTAACTTGTAAGTAATAATATTTCGTCCAAGTCTCATTCCTATCTGATTTAAAATTGAACCTGATAAAATTAGAGCTGAACTGACGGAACCATATGAGTAAAATAAATTAGGGTAGCCTATGACAGCAGGGAACAATGAACAATTTAAAATCCACTTACCTGAAACAAGGAGAATGTCACCATAAGATTTGTAAGATTTTTGTGAATATTTTATTTTCCTTAATGATTTAAGAGGAATTACTTTTTTAATTAAACTACTATCTTTAATTATAATGCTCCCATTTTTTATATCATAAGTATCATATATTTTAATTTTTTTACCCCATTTAGGATATAAAGAAATTGATTGAGAATAAATTAAATCACTAAAAATCAAGAATAATAAGAAAAAAATAAATATATTGTTTTTATTTAGGGCCAAGTTAAAAAATCTCCTTTAAAGCCTTAATTAAATGATCCATATCTTTTTGATCATTATAAAAATGCGCTGAAACTCTAATAAAGTTTCGTTTCCCCCAATCGAAAATAGGAACTTCTATTTTAAAATCATTCCACAATGTATCTTTTAAATTAGCTGGGATATTCATAGGCAAAGGATGACTAATCATTTGTCCTATCCATTTTTTATTTTTAAAAAGACTCTCAGTACCAAGAATGTCTTTTAAATGATCAGCGAGATGACTGATTAAATTTTTACTAATTACACTTTTTTCTTTCCATTTATTTTTTTGTAAAAATCTTATTGCTGAGGGTATTGCTAAAAATGCACTCATATCTTTAGTGCCTTGCCATTGAAAGTCCATTAAAAATTGTGATGGCCCGGGATCATCTCCCTCCTCTCCCCAACTCATAATCTGAGGACTCATACCTTTTTGAAAATTTTTAGCTACATATAAAAATGATGATCCTTTTGGAGCGCACATCCATTTATGACAAGCTCCTGTGTAATAGTCACATCCAATTTGAGTTATATCCAAATCAATGTGGCCTGGAGCATGAGCCCCATCAATTATTGTTATGATACCTTTACTTTTAGCAATTTTGCAAATTTCTTCAACAGGAAAAATCAATGCAGTTTGACTAGTTATATGAGAAATGAAAATGATTTTAGTTCTTTCATTAATACCCGCACAAAACTGATCAATAAATTTCTCTTTTGATCCTAATGGCAAATCAATTTTTTGTTGGATGAATGAAAATTTTTTCCTTATTGATAACCTGTTCCAAGCGCGAATTAATGCTCCATATTCGTGTTGTGTTGTTAGTACCTCATCAGTTTCAACAATATCTAAATTTTCAATAATGTTGCTTACAGCAGTTGTAGAGTTTGGGAATAATACTATATCATCTCCGTCACACTTTATAAATTCACCTAGAGTATCTCTAGCAATTTTTAAATCTTTCCAAAAATTTTTGGTCATAAACTGCACAGGTTGCTCTTCAAGCCTTTTTTGAAAATTTTGATAATCTTGGAATACTGACTTTGGACAGGCACCATAAGAACCGTGGTTAAGATAAGTAACCTTAGGATCAATTAAAAATAAATCCCTCATAAAAGGTTAATTAAAAGTGCCAAAGTTTTGGAATGATCAATATTGCAGATATAAATAGGATTAATGACAGAGGTAAACCAACTCTAATATAATCACTAAACTTATATCCTCCCGGACCGTAAACCATCAAATTAGTTTGATACCCAATAGGGGTTATAAATGAGGAGCTAGCAGCAAAAGCAACAGTAAAAACGAATGGTCTGGGTTCTAATCCTAGTTGGTTTGAAACTGCTATAGCAATAGGGACCATTATAATTGCTGTGGCAACGTTAGATGAAATCTCTGTTAAAATCATTGTTATAAAATATATAGTAGCTAGCAATACATATGGTTGAAGTTCACTTGAAAATAAAATAATAAAATTTGAAATATTATTTCCTATCCAGTCAGCGGTACCTGTCTTCTGGATTACTATACCTATTGGTATCAAAGCTGCTATTAGAAAGATCACCTGCCAATGGATAGATTGATAACTTTCCTGTGCTGTAATAATTTTTAAACTAAGAAGTATGACCACACTTAAAAATGTCCCTTTCATTATTGGTATATATCCAAGAGCTGCAAAAATAATTGATATTAATACCACGTAAATACTAACCCACCAAAATTTTTCTTTAATCAACCTAGCTTGAACTTTTCCTAACACAATAAAGTTTCCCCCATCAGATAAACTTGCTATTTTTTTTGATGGACCATAAACCAATAATGTATCAAAAGCACGCAATTTCATATGCGCAATTTTTTTTCTAAAGATATCACCTTCACGTCTTATTGCTAAAATAAATGCACCATATATTTGACGAAAATTAGTTGACATTAAACTCTTGCCGACAAGACCTGAGTCATCTGTAAGCAAACACTCTACCAGCTCATTATCTTCCTGCTCGAGTTCAGATTGTGTTAATTTCTCATCAGTAAGTAGTGCAACTCCTTCCACTTCCTTCATTCGAAGGAAGTTCTCTAATGTGCCTCTTACAAAAAGAATGTCTCCCTCTTTTAAAATTGTTCTCCTAATGTCTTTAACAATATGTTTTTTTTCTCTGATGATATCAAGTACAGTAACATCATAATTTTGATTAATTGATCTATCAAAGCATGATTTTCCAATCAAGACAGAACCTTTCCTTACTTTCATCTCTGTTAAGTAACCACCAAGGTGATAACTTTTTGTTAGACTTGAGGTAGTAGTCCTTGATGGAATTAATCTTGGAGCAATGAATAATAAATAAATAGTACCTATAACTAAAATAATTATCCCGTACTTTAAGAATTCAAACATCCCTAGAGGCTGAGATCCTTCATAGCTCATGTATATAGAATTAACCAGCAAGTTAGTAGACGTACCAACTAGTGTCAGCGTACCACCTAAAATTGCTGCATAGCTTAGTGGTATTAGCATTTTTGATGGACTTACACGATAATTATGAGCTAGCCTAATAGTAATAGGCATAAAAATGGCTACTATAGCAGTATTGTTTATGAGCGAAGATGCTATACTGATAGTAATGTAATAAGCTGCTAATCCGATAGTTTTTGAAGACTGAACCAATCTATTTATTGTCACAACAATATATTCTAAAAGACCAGTCTTTTGAATTGCACTACTTAAAATAAATAATAAACCAATAGTTATTACTGCAGGATTAGAAAAGCCTGATACTGCCTCAGAAGGCGTGAGATATCCTAGGCCAAAAAAACTAGAAAGAATAATAAGGGCAGTAACATCTATACTGAAGTATTCTTTTATGAAGAGGAAGAATCCTAAGGATAATATTAACAGAACTATAATAATTTCTAAATTCATATTAAATATTTAGAATTTTTTTAACAAAACGGATGTTGTTTTATATTATTATTTTCTGCAGCTGATACTTTAAAATTTGATTCATCAGTATTCAAAATAGAGTCCAAAATTTTATTAATTACTGATTTTCTTTTTATGTTATTTAAAATTGCCATTACAAAAATACCATATTCTGCATCAGGAATTATTTCTTCCCATTCATCAAGGATGTTTGAATTATCTAAGAACTTATCAACATCATTATCAATACTTAAAATTCTTGACACCTCATCTTGCAATGAAAATATTTTATTTTTTAGAAGTCTACGTTTTTCTAAAATATTCATTTTACGCCGAGTATAGCTTTTTCATCAATATCATCTATTTGCCCTGCAGCAACATGCTTATCAGCATAGCGTTTATAAACTCCAGAACTAACAAAAATCTCAAATAAATCTTCATCAATATGATAGTCATTTTTCATAAAGCCCATTATTCTCATTGCTTGAGATAGTTTTTTTCCATCCTTATATGGCCTGTCAGCAGCAGTTAATGCTTCATAGATGTCTGCAATTGCCATAATCTTTGCCTGTGGAGACATTTGATCCGCTTTTAGACCTTTTGGGTAGCCGGTGCCATCCATTTTTTCATGATGCCCACCAGCAAATTCAGGTATATTTTTTAAATTTTTAGGGTATGGTAATTGTTCAAGCATATCAATTGTAATAGATATGTGGTCATTAATTACATCTCTTTCTTCAGGTAATAAAGTGCCTTTTGTTATATTTAAATTTCGCACTTCATTTTCAGTAAGAATATTCACATGCTCATTATTCAATAATAGCTTTTGTTTAGATATTGATTTTATTTTTTCTTGAAGCTCTGGCTTCATAAACTCACCACCAATATTGCAGGATTCAATAAATTTTATGTTTTCATCAATTTGTTTTATAGAATTTCTATATTCATCATCATATTCAGTTAAAGAACCATTTAACTGCCTTCTTAGAAAATCTATTTCAACATCTCTTTTGAGTATTTCCATTCTAGTTTTAACTAATTCAATCCTATCAAAAATTGTCTCTAACTTAGTGCCCTTATCAACTATGTGGGGCGGTGTCGCAACTTTCCCACAATCATGAAGCCACGCTGCAATATATAATTCATATCTATCGTCCTCCGTCATTGTAAAATCTTTGTACTTACCAGTTTTTGTTTTTGCAACCTCATCTGCAAGCATCATAGTGATTACGGGAACTCTTGAACAATGGCCACCGGTATATTCAGATTTTTTGTCTATCGCAGTTGCAATTAACTGAATGAATGCTTCAAACAAAGTTTTCAGTTCACCAACCAGCTTTTTATTAGTCAAAGCAACAGCTCCTTGAGATGCTAAGGATTCAATTTGCTCTTGCATATCATTATCAAATGAAACAACCTTACCATTTTTATCTCTAGCATTAATTAACTGCATTACACCAATTATTTCATTTTCATGATTTTTTAAAGGCACTGTTAAAAATGATTGTGAACGGTATCCAGTTTTTTGGTCGTAAGCTTTAGTACCACTAAAATCAAACCCGGCCTCTTTATAAGCATCTTTAATATTAACAGTCTCACCTGTTAAGGCAACATAAGCTGATACATTACTTTGATTTGGAGTTGATTCATCAACCCATAATTTTACAGGGTCAAAAGGGATCTTAATACCTGAGCTTCCTCCCATAGTAGTACTCATCGTGTCATTTCTAAGAATCTCAAACTGAAGATCACCTGTTTCATTCTTACTGTATAAAGTACGACCGTCTGCATTAGTTATATTTTTTGCCTCTTCTAAAATCATTTCAAATAGTTTATTCGAGTCAGATTCTGTCGAAAGCGCCATTCCAATTTCATTTAACCTATGGATCCTATTTTCAAGATCAATTATTTTTTGTTTATCGCTCATTTTATTGAATTTTTATTAGTAAAATTTTAGAAAGCAAATGAATGTACATATTAGAATGATATACAGCAATGCTTCTTTCAAAAACAGATTAGAAACTAATCTCTATTCGTGACTGAAATTAAACATAAAATTACCAACCTACTAAATTCCGTTAATGAGGGCAAAGTTGTTTATGATGAACTAGAATTAATACTAAACCATGTTATTGATAATAATGTATCAAAGGATGAAGCATTTTCATTTTTAGACCTTTTACATTTCTCATCTGTATCAAAAATAATATCAGATAATAACAGCCACATGTGGGCAATGAAAACTTCAAAAATTATTGAAAAATATAATTATCATACAGGACAATTACTATTGCAGAGATTTAATAGGTATGAAAATAATACTGCAATCTACATTATAGATGGAAACAAAAAGATTGAGATTAGTTTTAAGAAGCTCTGGAATGATATATTGCTAACCGCTAATGCATTACAAGAGGCTTCTAAAAATAAAAGACAAGTCATCGGTATATTATCTAATAACCAGTATAAAACTGCTCTAGTTGATCTAGCATGTTTATCTTTTGGAATCAGAATAATTCCTATCCCTTTAAACTCTACCAAAGAGCATTTTTCTTACATTCTAAAAGAATCAAAAGTTGATATATTATTTTTAGGAGGAGAGAAATCTGCCCAGTTATGGAACTCTACTTCACAGCATAATGGAATGTACGTTGTCGATGTTAACGGTATTGGGACAATAAAAAGCAATTTTATTTCATGGGATGACTTTCTTGACAATAACAATAATGACACTCCTAAATATGAAAAGAAATATCTACCAGATATTGATATGAACTGGACAAATACTATAATGTATACATCAGGATCAACAAGCAACCCAAAAGGAGTGAAATTTTCACAGCTTAATATAATTTCGAAAAGGTTTTCCAGAGCACTTGCCTTACCGGAAATAGGAAATAGTGATATATTTTTATGCTACCTACCTCTTTTCCATACATTTGGAAGATATTTTGAATTAATGGGTTCAATTTTTTGGGGAGCAACATATACCTTTGCTGAATCACCAGCTTTCAATTCCTTATTAAAAGATTTTTCAATTATATCTCCAACTGTGTTTATAAGTATTCCAAAAAGATGGGTACAAATATATGACTCAATTAATGATTCTATCGATTTAGACCTATCATCGAATGAAGATATAAATAAAAATTTAAAAAATATTACAGGAGGAAATTTAAAATGGGGGCTATCAGCTGCTGGATATTTAGACCCTGATATATTCCTATTTTTCCAGCAAAATAAAATTGAATTAATAAGCGGATACGGAATGACCGAAGCGACAGGTGGTATAACAATGACACCACCAAAAGAGTATATTGCAAATAGTGTTGGCAAATCATTACCAGGCATAGAACTTAAGATTGAAGATGATGGCGAGCTTTGCATGAAAGGCCCATATGTTTCATCAGGATTTTATAAAATTAAAAATTCTGAATCTTTTAAAAATGGCTGGTTTTACAGCGGAGATATTTTCAAGAAAAAAAATGGATATTATTTTATTGTAGATAGAAAAAAAGACATCTATAAAAATAGCCGTGGACAAACTATTGCACCTCAGAAAATAGAAAACCTATTTCAAGACTTCGATATAGTTAAATCAGTTTTTCTTGTAGGCGATGGAAAAGAATATAACACAGTTCTTATTTACCCAGACAAAAGCAATGATCAATATAATTTAAATAATATGAGCGACAATCAAATACATGAAATTTTTAGCGCAATGTTAATTTCTATAAATGGATTTTTATCACCATTTGAGCGGATTGTAAACTTTTCAATCATTGATAGAGATTTTTCTAAAGACAAAGAGGAATTAACACAAAAAGGTACCTATAAAAGAAAAAATATTATAAAAAACTTTAATACTGCTATTTCATCAATGTACAAAAAAAATTATCTAAGTTTATACAATGACGATAAAGAAATAAAATTCCCTAATTGGTTAATACGAGAGATTGGCACTATAAAGACAAATATCAAATGGGATGGAAATGATATTAAAGTAAATGATAAGAGTGTATTTTTAACCTTTAGATGGTATGATAATAAAGCTGTAATTGGAAACTTTACTTATAAAATTGAAAATAAAATTTTTGATTTAGACTCCTTCATAAATGATCCAAAACTATGGCTTGGTAATATAGAACTTGTTGATTTTATTTCAAATACAATCTTCAGAATCAAAGAGGCTATAAAATACCATGATGTATCTTTAGTTGTTGATAAAGCTACATTTAATAGTATAAAATCTATTAATACCTTAGAAGATACCCAATACCAGTTAGAACTCATTCACTTAGCCTTATCTCTTTATGTAAATAAAGAATCTTCTTATAATGTTTACCTTAGTAGAATATTTGAAAAGCAAGATAATGATTGGTCCGATGTAATTCTTGACACCTTTATGCAATATTTAAATCATCCAGATGCTTCATTTAGATTAAGTTTATTGGAAACATTAGCACCAATTTTATCAGAAAATATTTTTGTAGAACGATTAAGATCTGATTTTAGGTATTTCAAAGAAAAAAATAATGGAATACAATTTGATTTTAACATAAATCAAATCACCTTAAATCAATATTCCAGATTAATTAAACTATTACAAGTACTTCACAACGATATTGATGTTATTGATTCCATTGAACTCGACTTCATTAAAAATACATTATCAATCATATGTGAATATGGTAAAATTCACCCAACTCAATTCGTATCAAGTAGAGCAGAATTAGTTTGGTGGCAATTATCAAAGTCTCCATCACAAATTAAATCATCTGCACAAAAAGAATATTATGATTTAATTAATGGTTTTAGGCAATGGCTTGGCCCAAACACATCTTTAACAATCGATAGAGAAACGAAAGAGGAATATACCTGGAAAGAAGTTATTACCTTTGACGATAATGTTAGAGAAAATCATAAAAAAAAATTAATCAAAGCTATTAGTTCAACTGCTTTAATTAAGGAATCAATATTTTTATTTACCAATGATACTATTTTACAATTATCTGACATTCCAAAAAATGGAATATGGATAAAGCACCTTAATACAAAAAATAACAAAAGCTCCTTCCGAGTTTTAGTAAAAACAATCAGTTTCGGATCTTATAATATTATTCTAAATCTTAATCATAATGACGATAGGGAATTTTTTGAAGATGAAATTAAATGGCTCATTTTAATGGGCTCAAAAAATTCTGGCCAAACTCAATTAGTAGAAAAATTTGGTGGGTACTGGCCTGAAGAATCAATATGCACCGAAGAATATATTACGAATGACACTGTGAATGTTTATTTAGAACGGCACAAAAATGAAATTATTTCAGGCAATAAAAAAGACAGATGGCAGATGCGTTGGCTTCATTACATATGGAATGGAGTTCAAGCTTATGTAGAGTTTTGGCATAGGACAGGAAATAAATTAGCAATACATCCCCCAATTCCA
>MDSV01011800.1_pt1 | contig 10202 bp, 13 predicted proteins | sample 810851 | NCBI WGS metagenome assembly MDSV01 (sample SAMN05326640, study PRJNA326480) | marine metagenome | isolation source: seawater | place: Atlantic Ocean: North East | collected 2012
CAAAAAGATTAAATTTATCTTTAATGTCATCTAATAATCAATCAAGAAACAAAACAGCTTTTGCTATTTCTATTGAGGCTAAAAAGGGTATTACAACAGGTATTTCTGCAAAAGATAGAGCTAAAACTATTAAGATTGCTTCCAAAAAAAATGTTAAAAAAAGCGAAATTGTTTCGCCAGGTCATGTGTTTCCCATTATAGCTAAAGATGGAGGTGTTTTAGTTAGAGCTGGCCATACAGAAGCATCTGTAGATATTTCAAAATTAGCAAAAAAAAATAATTCTGCAGTTATTTGTGAGATTATGAATGAAGATGGAACAATGGCAAAGGGACTAGAACTTTTTGATTTTGCAAAAAAACATAAATTAAAAATTGGTAAAATTGAAGATCTGATTGCTTACAGATTAAAAAAAGAAAAACTCATAAAATTAAAAAAACAAAGTAAAATTGAAGTAAAAAATCAAAAATATAATATAAAAATTTATGAAAATCTTTTGGATGGAGCTGAACATTTTGCTCTTATTAAGGGTAAAATAAAAAAAGGTATTATACCAAGGGTTAGAGTAATTTCATCAAATGTAGTTCAAAATTATCTAATTAATCAAAAATTGCCAAATTCTTTTAATAAAACATTAGATTATTTTAAAAAATACCAAAATTGTGTTTTAGTTTTCATTAAAGACTCAAATTTAAAATCAGTTACTCAAACATTAAAAAATTATAAAATTAAAGAATATTATAAAAAGGGAAATGATAAATTAATTAGAAATTACGGCATAGGCGCTCAAATAATTAAAGATCTAAAAATTAAAAATATGATACTAATAACTAAATCACCAAAAAAGGTTATCGGTCTTGATGGTTATGGTATAAAAATAACAGAACAAGAATTAATTTAATGAAAAAAAAATATCTTATAGTTTTAGCGAATTATTATAAAATTGTATCTGATGGATTATTGAAAAGTGCTTTAGGAAAAATTCCTAAAAAAAATTCAATTAAGATTATTTCTGTTCCTGGTGTTTTTGAAATCCCAGTTACTATTTCTAAAAATATAAATAAATATGACGCATTTTTGGCCTTAGGTTGCGTAATAAAAGGACAAACACCTCATTTTGATTTTATTTCACAAGCAACAACTAATGCCATAATGGAATTATCTGTAGTAAGTAAAAAACCTATAGGAAATGGAATAATAACTTGCCTAAATATGTCTCAAGCTAAAACTAGAAGAACAAAAGGAGCTGAAGCTGCTGAAGCTATTGCATCAGTTTTATCTCAAAAATGAAAACTCATTTTAATCCGAAAAATAATCCCAGAGTTATCATTATTCAAAAATTATATGGAAAATTTTTTAATGAAGATGATGATTTAGATTTTCCTAAACATAGATTTAAAAAATTCATTAAGGATATTGTTTTAGGTACCATTGAGAGAAATGATCTAATTTTAGATGAATTAAGTAGCAAACTAGGTGATGAATTTGTTCTTGAAAAATTAGATAAAGTTTTTCAAACTATTTTAAAAGCAGCAACATATGAATTTATGTATAAACCAAATTTATCTTTAAATATAATTATTAAAGAATATCTTAATTCATCTAACTTTTTCCTTGAAGAATCTCAAACAAAATATCTTAATGCTCTATTAGATAATGTTGGAAAAAAATTAAGATCAAATAATGCATGAATTTCAATTAATAAGTAATTATTTTTCAAAATTATCAAAACAGAATAAATCTGCTCTTCTACTAAACGACGATGTATTTTTTGATAAAACCAAAGGTATTGCAATTTCTGTTGATACTTACAATATGGGTACACATTTTATTGATTTTAAGTCACCAAATTTAGTTATTAAAAAGATTTTAAGATCTTCAATTTCAGATTTAATATGCAAAGGAGTAAATCCTAAATTTTATTTTATTTCTGGTTCTGGAAATAAGATTACTTTCTCAAGGAAGAATTTATTAAAAATTTCAAAATCATTATTAACTGAACAAAATAAATTTAAAATTGTTTTATGTGGCGGTGACACAACTTTTTCAAATAAACTTAGTTTTACAATTATTTCTATGGGATATTCTAGTAAAATTATTTATCGTAATAAAGCTAAGATAAATGATGATATTTATGTGACTGGCAATTTAGGTGATAGTTTTATGGGTCTTCAAATATTAAATAAAAAAATAAAAGTTAATAATCAAGAAGCTAATTTTTTTAAGAATAAGTATTATCAGCCTGATTTACCATCGAGATTATCAAAACACCTAATCAAATTTGCCAACACTTCAATTGATATTTCCGATGGTTTAATTGAAGATTTAAAAAAAATGATTAATCGACAAAATTTATCTTTTTGTTTAGACGAAAAAAAAATACCTATATCAAAAAATTTGTCAAAATTAATAAAAATAAAAAAACTAAAAAAAATAAATCTAATATCAAATGGGGATGATTATCAGGTATTATTCACAGCAGATTCTACAAAATCTAGAATCATATATAACACTTCAAAAAGTCTAAGAATTAAAATTACTAAAATCGGCAAAATTGTATCTGGTGATAATAGATCTGTAATTATTGATAAAAAAGGTAAGCAAATACAAGCAAAATATAAAGGTTATATTCATCAGTTTTAAAAGTTAATGATTGTCTTTTTCAGCTTTTTTTGTATTGTCCGGGCTTAAAATTTAACAACCAACAAACTTAAGGTAATTATGAGTACATCTATAGAAACAATTCTTTTATACACAATAGGAGCAGGCTTTTTATCTATCGTTTATGGATATTTTACTGGTAAAAACATTTTAAATTCAAGTGCTGGAAATGCTAAAATGCAGGATATTGCATTAGCAATTCAAATTGGTGCAAAAGCATATTTAGCAAGACAATATAAAACAATTGCTATTGTTGGGGTAGTTGTTTTGGTTATTGTTAGTGTTGCATTTAGTCCATTAGTTGGTTTGGGATATCTTATAGGAGCTGCTTTGTCTGGTATTGCTGGATATGTTGGGATGTTAGTATCTGTTCAGGCAAATGTAAGAACAGCTGAGGCTTCAAGAAAAGGTCTTGCTCAAGGACTTTCAGTAGCATTTAAATCTGGTGCTGTAACTGGAATGTTAGTTGCTGGATTAGCTTTGCTTGCAATAGCAGTTTATTATTATCTTTTATTAAAATTTAATGTTAATGAAAGAGAAATTGTTAATGCGCTTGTAGCTTTAGGCTTTGGTGCATCTTTAATTTCAATTTTTGCTAGACTTGGTGGAGGAATATTTACCAAAGGTGCAGATGTTGGTGCAGATTTAGTTGGTAAAGTAGAAGCTGGTATTCCCGAAGATGATCCAAGAAATCCTGCCGTAATAGCTGATAACGTAGGTGACAATGTAGGTGATTGTGCTGGAATGGCAGCAGATTTATTTGAAACTTATGCTGTAACTATTGTAGCTACTATGGTTCTTTCTTCTATTTTCTTTGTAGGTGATATTAATATGATGATTTATCCATTAACAATTGGTGGAGCTTGTATTTTAACATCAATATTAGGAACATTCTTTGTTAAACTTGGAAGAACAAATAATGTAATGAATGCTTTGTATAAAGGTTTTGTAGTTTCTGCAATTTCATCTTTGATTATTTTATACCCAGTAACAGATTATGTAATTGGTTTTACAAATGAATATACAGTTAACAACAAAACATTTAATGGAATGAGCTTGTATTATTGTGGAGTAATTGGCCTAATCATTACTGGCCTACTTATATGGGTAACTGAATATTACACAGGAACTGAATATCGTCCTGTTAGATCAGTTGCTGCATCTTCTACTACAGGTCATGGAACTAATGTGATTCAAGGATTAGCAATATCACTTGAAGCAACAGCTATACCTGCTTTAATTATAGTTTCAGGTATATTATTAACCAATTATATTGCTGGACTTTTTGGTATCGCAATAGCAGTCACTACTATGCTTGCATTAGCAGGTATGGTTGTAGCTCTTGATGCTTATGGGCCTGTCACTGATAATGCAGGTGGTATAGCTGAAATGTCTAACTTAGATAAAAAAGTTAGAAAAACTACGGATGCACTAGACGCTGTAGGAAACACAACAAAAGCAGTAACAAAAGGATATGCTATCGGTTCAGCTGGGCTAGGTGCATTGGTTTTATTTGCTGCATATACAGAGGATATTAAGCATTTTTCAAAAGAAGCTGGTTCAGCACTTGAAGGTATCGTGGTAACATTTGACTTGTCAAATCCTTATGTTGTAGTTGGCTTATTAATTGGAGGAATGCTTCCTTACTTATTTGGTTCAATGGGAATGCAAGCTGTCGGAAGAGCAGGTGGTGCTGTGGTTGTTGAAGTCAGAAGGCAGTTTAAGAAATACCCAGGGATTATGAAAAGGAAACAAAAACCTGATTATGCTAAATTAGTAGATCTTTTGACAGTTGCAGCAATTAAAGAAATGATTATTCCATCTTTACTTCCTGTTTTGTCACCAGTTGTTTTGTATTTCATAATTTTAGCTATTGGAGGACAGGTCGCTGCATTAGCTGCAGTTGGCGCAATGTTATTAGGAGTTATCATTACAGGTCTTTTTGTTGCTATTTCAATGACTGCTGGTGGAGGCGCTTGGGATAATGCAAAAAAATTTATTGAGGACGGCAATCATGGAGGCAAAGGTTCTGAGGCTCATAAGGCTGCTGTAACAGGTGATACTGTAGGTGATCCATATAAAGATACTGCAGGACCAGCAGTTAATCCAATGATTAAGATAACAAATATAGTTGCTTTGTTATTACTAGCAGTTATCGCTGGTTAGTATAAAAATTACTTTTTGATCCTCTTTTTACCTAGAGGATCATCAATTTTTTGTATTACAGAGTTCATGAAAGTATAAACAAATGATCTCTTAGAATAATTAATACCAGTTTCATTTGGATTAAATTTGATATTTTTCATATCGTTTTTGTTATAAAATTTTTTACTTAAGAGCATTCCTTGATTACTGATTTCTAAGACCAACACATCATTTTTAATTAATTTCTTTTTTCCTAATTTTACAAGTCTAGAACTGCTAGTTTTTCTCTCCAAATAAATATAAACTTCATTGTCGAAAGTACTTTTGGTAGAAGGAGGCCCCATTAATTGGATTATGTCATTTTTATTTGAATGATTAATTTTTAGTTTAGTTTGTTTTTTTTCTAAGTTATGTATACCATGGTGTTGTACAACCTTGTTTAATGTACAACTTGATAATAGAATAAATAATAAAATTAGAATTTTTTTCATGAATACAAAATACTTAGATTTTTATAATAATTTAATAAATTTAACCACTAATAAATATCTTTATAAAGGGGTAATAAGTAAACAAGACAGTTTTAGTGATAGATTATCTTTATTTTTATTTCATTTTGCTTTTATTTTAAAAGAATTTAAATCAAAGGAAAATGATAAAATATTGCAGGAATTATATGATTTTAATTTTAGACAATTAGAATTAAGTATTAGAGAAATTGGTTATGGTGATCAATCAATTAATAAAAAAATGAAAATTTATATAAATTTATTTCACAGTATTATTTCTGACATTCATTTTTGGGATAATATGAAATTTCATAAAAAAAAGGACTGTCTCTCAAAATTTTTACAAAACTTTAATAATATTGAATATTTAATTGATTATTTTGATAATTTTAATGGTAATCTTAAAAAAAATAATTTGAATTCATATTTAAAAAGTGTAAGAAGACTGTAATTATGGCTGTACCAAAACGTAAACAAACTCCATCAAGAACTGGAATGAGAAGAGCTCAGAATATGAAATTTTCATCTAAAAATATCGTTGAAGATAAACAATCTGGAGAATATAGATTATCTCATCATCTGGATTTAAAAACTGGTAAGTATAAAGGCCGTCAGGTTTTAGACCCAAAAGATTAGATTTTTTTTAAGTAATTAACAATGACCTCAATGATTAAAATTGCAGTAGATGCAATGGGAGGTGACAATTCACCTAAAAAAATAATTGATGGTATTATAGATCATCATTCTCAAAATAAAGATGTTTTTTATAAAATATTTGGTGATGAACAAAAAATTACTGAGTGTTTAAATAATAAGATAGAAATCAAAAATTATGAAATAATTAATACATTAAATAAAGTTTCAAGTGAAGATAGTCCATTAGAAGCTGCCAAAAGAGGAAAAGATACAAGTATGTGGCTTGCTGTAGAAAGTGTTAAAAATAAGAATTGTGACATAGTTATTTCAGCCGGTAATACAGGGGCTTTATTAGTTATTTCAAAACTTAATTTAAAAATGATTGATAATATTGATAAGCCTGCATTGTCTGCCCTATGGCCTAATAAAAAAGGTATGAGCGTAGTTTTGGATTTAGGGGCAAATATAGATTGTAGTTCAAAAAATTTATTTGATTTTTCTATAATGGGAGCATCTTTGTATAAGTCTCTTTATCCTCAAGAAAGACCGAAAGTTGCACTTTTAAATATAGGTTCTGAAGAGTTAAAAGGAAATGAAACAATTAAAGAAACTTATAAAATTTTAAATGATAGAAATTCTGATGATTATGATTTTTCTGGATACATTGAAGGTAACGAGCTAATGAATGGAAATGTAAATGTAATTATATCAGACGGTTTTACAGGTAATGTTGCCTTAAAGACTGCTGAAGGAACTGCAAATTTTATTATAGATGAACTTAAACAAGCACTAAGTGGATCAATTATTGGTAAAATATCATCACTCTTAAATATCTCAAATCTAAAAAGATTCAAAAAAAGGTTAGACCCTAGGTTATATAATGGTGCAATATTTATTGGATTAGACTCACCAGTAGTTAAAAGCCATGGAGGAACTGATTATATTGGGTTTTCAAATTCTCTTGATGTTTGTTGTAAAATAATTAAAGGTAATTTAATAGATAAAATCAAAAAGAATATTTGAATATGAGAATTAATTTAACTAAAAAAGATTTAGTTAACTTGGTTTATATGCAATTAGGATTTTCTAAACAAATTTCAGAAAACTTAATTGATGATTTTTTTCAAATAATAATCAGTAACTTAACTAAAGAAAAAACTTTAAAAATGTCTAAATTTGGGACATTTTCTATACGCAAAAAAAAATCAAGAGTTGGAAGAAATCCAAAAACAAAAAAAGAGTCACTTATATCAGAAAGAAATGTTGTTTTGTTTAAACCATCCAAAGAATTTAAAAATTTTGTTAATTTGAAAAATAATGATCAAATTTGATAGTGCATATAAAACAATTGGTGAAGTAGCAAAAATATTAAATTTAAAAAGTAGATCTGGTCAAAAAATACCCACACATACTATAAGATTTTGGGAAAAAAAATTTAAACAAATTAAACCAAAAATATTAAATGGAAATAGAAGATATTATGATAAGACTGCCGTAGACTTGTTAAAAAAGATAAAATTTCTTCTTAAAGATCAAGGAATGACTATAAATGGAGCAAAAAGACTGCTTAATTCTAAAAATTCAAATGAACTTGACGAAATTTCAAATAAAACTATAAGAGCTGTTGATTTACGAAATAAAATTATAAATATTTCAAACAAATTAAAACATTTAAAAAATATAAAGTAAAATGGCAAAAAAAACTCATGTTAAAGTAAGATTAGTTCCAGAAGCTAAACCAGATAGTCCTTTTTTTTATTATGTAAAAAAACCTGCTGGAGGTGAAAAAGCTAAAGTAAAACTTAAAGCAAAAAAATATAATCCTTCAACTAGAAAACATGAAGTTTTTGTTGAAAAGAAACTTCCACCACATAGTAAATAGTCATTTTTTTTTAAAGTTCCTTTTCTCATAATCGATATAAGATAAAATCATATTTTTCCAAATACGATTAGTAATTTTAGGGTCAATTTTAAGTTTTTTTGATTTTAAATGAATTTTTTTAAGTATAAAATTAATTCTTCTTTTATCGACTATTTCTTTTTTAAATTCCTTTAGTTTTAAAACTTCTTTAACAAGATTAGTTCTATATCTTATCAATGATAATAGCTTATTATCTAATTTATCCAATTTAGATCTTATTATCTCTAATTTTTTTTTGTTTTTAGGCGACATTTAATTTCTTGGTATAATCAATAATTATTATATTTATGTAAATATGTACAGTCAGAATAATAAATTAAATTACCAATTAAAAATTTGGATGATTAGTTTGTTATTGATGATTACACTAATTATTTTGGTTGGGGGTTTGACTAGATTGACTGATTCTGGTTTATCTATAACTACTTGGGAATTATTTGTTGGTACTCTTCCACCATTAAGTAATGAAAAATGGATAGATTATTTTAATCTTTATAAAACAATTCCTGAGTACAAAGAACAAAATTTTAATATGACTTTAAGTGAGTTTAAAGTAATTTTTTGGTGGGAATGGGCGCATCGTCAATTAGGAAGATTAATAGGACTATCAGTTTTATTACCAATTATATATTTTACAATAAAAAATGGATTATGGATCTTAAAAGAATATTCAATAATTTTTTTATTAATATGTTTCCAGGGATTTTTAGGTTGGTACATGGTTTCAAGTGGATTAATTGATAAAGTGGATGTTAGTCATTATAGATTATCATTACATTTAGTTACTGCATTTTTCATACTATCAATAATATTTTGGAAATTTTTAAAATTGACTGATTTAAAAAAAAATCTGATTTCTATTAAATTGAATTTTATAAAATTTTTCCTCTTTTTATTATTTGTACAATTGATAATTGGAGCTTTTGTTTCAGGTATGGATGCTGGTAAAGTTTACAATACTTGGCCATTAATGGGATCCTCATATTTCCCTGATGATAGTAAATTTATAGAATTTCTTGACGTTAAATTGTTTGATAATCCATCAATTGTTCAATTTATTCATAGGAATTTAGCTTATCTAATTATATTTGTTTATTTTTATATTTTTTATACCGTTTTAAAAAATGGAAACATTAAATTAAGATTACCAATTTTTTTTATTGGCATTAGTTTATTAGCTCAGATTATTTTAGGAGTAATAACATTATTATCTGGTGTAAAAATGATTTATGCGTCTTTACACCAGATAAATTCTATTTTGATAATACTTTCAACCTTATATTTTCTTTATATTACAAGATATAAAGAGATTATTAATTAACTAACAGCTTTTAAATTGCCTTTTGAAGATTTGTTCAAAGCTTGATCTAAGTCATCAATTATATCATCAATATGTTCGATACCTATGCATAATCTGACATAGCTTTGAGTTACTCCTGTAGCAGCAAGTTCCTTTTCATTTAATTGGCTATGTGTAGTACTGGCTGGATGAATAGCCAAACTTCTTGCATCTCCAATATTTGCAACATGATAAAACATTTTTAAAGACTCTATAAATCTTTTACCAGCTTCTATTCCTCCTTTAAGCTCTATACCTACCATTGGTCCATTTCCACCTTTTAGATATTTTTTAGCTCTGTCTACGATAGGTTTATCATGTTCAGTAGAATAGATAACCTTACTCACTTCTTTATGATTTTTGAGGAAGTCAACAACATACTCAGCATTTGCACAATGCTGTCTCATTCTTAAAGCTACCGTTTCAAGCCCTTGAATAATAGCAAAAGCGTTATCAGGTGAACACGCAGAACCTAAGTCTCTTAACAAACAAACTCTGGCCCTGACTGCAAAAGGAACATTTGCTCCGGTAAGTTCAGGTACAACTTTACCCCAAACTGCTCCATTATAACTAGCATCTGGTTCATTAAATAATGGCTGTCTGCTAGGATCTGCAGTCCAATCAAAATTACCACTATCAACAATACTTCCTGCAATAGCAGTGCCATGTCCTCCAATATATTTTGTAAGTGAATGAATTACTACAGCAGCACCGTGCTCAATTGGCTTACATATAACCGGCGCAGCAGTGTTATCCATTATAAGAGGTATGTTATATTTTCGACCAATATCTGACACTTCTTTAATTGGGAATACTCTCAAATATGGATTAGGTAAAGTTTCACCATAGAAAGCTCTAGTTTTATCATCAATCTTTTTTTCAAAGTTTTTAGGATCTTTTGGATCTGCATACCTTATTTCAATACCAAGTTTACTTAAAGTATGAGTGAATAAAGACACCGTTCCCCCATAAAGATCTGTTGAACTTACAATG
>MDSV01114128.1_pt1 | contig 10202 bp, 10 predicted proteins | sample 810851 | NCBI WGS metagenome assembly MDSV01 (sample SAMN05326640, study PRJNA326480) | marine metagenome | isolation source: seawater | place: Atlantic Ocean: North East | collected 2012
GTGGGGCCATATTTTGGACACTAGGTTACGACACAATCTATGGATTTCAAGATATAAAAGATGACGAAATTATAGGATTAAAATCAACCTCTATTAAATTTAAAAACAATTCAAAACTATTTTTAATGATATGTTATTCGATTTTTCTAGCTTCTTTAATTACGATTGGCTTTTTTTTAAAATTAAATAATGTTTACTATATATTCTTAGTTTTTACTGCACTTCATATGTATTTTTTTCAAATTTATAAATTAAATATTAAAATACATGAAAGTTGTATTAAGATTTTTAAATCTAATAATGGATTAGGAATGTTAATACTTTTAGGTTTGTTATTTGGGAAAGTTTAAATGGAAAGTGATATTATAATATTAAAAAGATTATACAAAGATTATACAAAAAAATTTGTTAAAAAAATTTTGTTGGCTGCTTTTTTCTCTCTTTTGCTAGCAGCAAGTACTTCCTCTGTTGCCTATCTGTTAGATCCTGCAATAAAACAGCTTTTTGTAAATCAAAATCAAAAAATGGTTTACGTAATTCCTTTTTTAATTGTAATAGCTTTTGCATTTAAAGGATCATCTTTATACGTCGCTAAAGTTATAATGATTGGTGTTGCTGAAGAAGTAAGAAAAAATATGCAAATAGATATGTTTAGATCTTTAATTATTGCCGATACAAAGTTAATAGATAATAAGCACTCAGGGAAATTTATTACAAATTTAATTAATGACGTAAATATGATTACCAACTTAGTTAGCACAGCAATTCTTAATTTATTTAAGGACAGCTTGACACTCATAGGATTATTAGGTGTTATGTTCTATCAAAATTGGAAATTATCTTTAGTTGCGATAGTAATGATACCACTGGCAAGTTTTGCTGCTAAGACTCTTGGTAAAAGAATAGGAAAAGTTAGTACTGAAGCAATGTCAAGAGCTGGTATTTTAAATACTTATCTATTTGAAGTATTTAAAAACCATAAACTTACAAAAATTTTTCAAAAAGAAGATTATGAAAAAAATAGAGCTGACAAATTTATTAATGATCTAAAAGAAAAAACAAAAAAAATATCAATAATTTTTGTCAGAGCATCTCCGATTATGGAATTCTTAACTGGTATTATGATAGCTCTATTAATTTTTATTGCTGCTAAATTAGTTACTACAGAAGAGCTTGAAGTAAGTAACTTTTTTTCATTTCTTGCTGCTATGATGTTGGCCTACCAACCAGTAAGATCTTTAGCGACTCTTAATATAGCTATTCAACAAGGTCTGGCTGGTGCAAGAAAAATATTACCAATAATAGATCAAAAACCTGAAATAAAAGATAGAGATAATGTCGAGCATTTAAAATATAGCAAAGGTGAAGTGGTTTTTAAGAACGTAAATTTTAATTATTCTGACGATGACAGTGTTCTTAAAAATATAAATTTAACTTTTCCTGGAAACAAAATGACAGCTTTAGTTGGACAAAGTGGTGCTGGTAAATCAACAATTCTCAATTTAATACCAAGGTTCTATAATATTAGCAGCGGCGATATAATTATCGATAATCAATCTATTTATAGTTCGTCCATTTACTCTTTAAGAAAAGGCATCTCTCTAGTAAGTCAAGATACAACACTATTTGATGATACTATTAAAAAAAATATAGCCTATGCAAATCTTGATGCGTCTGAACTAGAAATTAAAGAGGCAGCAAAACACTCTTTTGCTGAAGAATTTATAGAAAAACTACCAAATAAGTATGAGACTATAATAGGAGAAAACGGCGTAAGACTCTCTGGAGGAGAAAAACAAAGATTGTCTATAGCGAGAGCAATGCTTAAAAAAAGTGAGATTATATTGTTAGATGAAGCAACTTCTTCTTTAGATGCTGAAACTGAAAATAAAATTCAAAAAGCTCTTTCTTTATTAACTAAAGGAAGAACAACAATAGTTATAGCTCATAGATTATCAACAATTTTAAATTCTGAATTGATTTATGTTATAGATAATGGAAATGTTGTTGGGTCTGGCTCTCATAATGAACTGTTAAGCTCATCTGAAATTTATAAAAATTTTTATGAAAAACAAATTAGAAAATAATAATGTTATTTGTATACAGGATTTTTATTAATTTAATTTTTGTACTTTCACCATTAATATTTTTTTTTAGGTTAATAAATAAGAAAGAAACTTTTAAAAGCTTTAAGGAAAAAGTTGGTTTTTTTAAAAAAAAAAGAAAAAAAGGAAAATTGATTTGGTTTCATGGTGCTAGTGTTGGAGAACTACAAAGTATTATCCCTCTAATTGAAAAATTTGATAAAGAAATTGCAATCAAGCAGATTTTAATTACTTCAAATACATTAAGCTCAACAAAGATTATAGAAAAATTAAAATTTAAAAAAGTAATTCATCAATTTTTTCCAATAGATAGCAACTTTATATCACAAAAATTTATTAAACATTGGAGTCCAAATAAAGTCTTTTTTATAGATTCAGAAATATGGCCAAATATGCTAATAAATCTTAAAAATGAAAATATTCAAACAATCTTATTAAATGGAAGAATTACAAAGAAAACTTTTAATAGATGGAAATTTTTTGCAAACTTTTCTAAAAAAATTTTTTTATGCTTTGATCTTTGTCTGGCATCGAGCAAGCAATCCTTTCTTTTTTTAAAAAATTTAAAAACCAAAAATTTAAAATTAATTGGAAATATAAAATATTCTCAATCAGACACAAAAATAATAAATCTAAACCGCAAACTTAAAAATTTTTTAAATAATAAAAAAATATGGTGTGCATCTAGTACACATGATTTAGAGGAGACAATTTGCGGTAAAATTCACCTTAAATTAAAAAAAAAGATTAAAAATTTATTAACAATTATAATTCCAAGACATATCGAAAGATGTGAAAAAATTGAAAAAGATCTTCGTAAATTAGGACTTAAAGTTCATTCAGAAAACTCAAAGAATTCTATTCAAAGTAAAACTGATATATATTTAGTGAGCTCTTACGGAAATACAAAATCATTTTTTTCAGTTTGTAATAAAGTTTTTCTTGGAGGATCGTTAGTAAATCATGGTGGGCAAAATCCTCTTGAAGCAGCTAGACTTGGTTGCAATATTTTAAATGGACCACATATTCAAAATTTTTCGGAAATATATGAATTTTTAGAAAAACTTAAGATTTCCACTAAAATAAAAGATCAAGATCATCTATATAGTAAATTGATTTCATTATTTATTAAAAAAAAAAGAGTTAATAAAATTAATCGAAAATTAAAAATTATTGGTCAAGATATTTTAAAAAAAACATATAAAGAGATTAAATTATAATTAATTAATGTTATTTAAAAAACCAGATTTTTGGGATCAAAAAAAATTATCATTTTTTTCAATACTGTTATTGCCTTTCACAATACCAATTAAGTTAAACAATTTATTTAGTAATAGCGGTTCTAAATTTTCCTCTAAGAAGATTGTTTCATTATGTGTTGGGAATATTTATTTAGGTGGAACAGGTAAAACACCAACAACTATAAAGTTATATGAAATAATTAAAAATATTTATGGTAAATCAATAGTTACAGCAAAAAAAACAAACAAAAATCATTATGATGAGATGAATTTACTTAAGAGTAAGACAAATTTTTTGACTGCTCCTTCAAGAAAAGAAATACTTTCAAAAGCAATTAAAAAAAAAATAAAAGTTGTAATTTTTGATGATGGCCTTCAGGATAAAAATATTGATTATAATTTTAAAATTGTTTGTTTTGATGCTGATAGATGGATTGGAAATGGGCAATTAATTCCTTCAGGACCACTCAGAGAAAAAATTGATAGCTTAAGAAAATTTGATTTAGTATTTATCAAAAATGAAAATTTAAAAGAGTTAAAATTTAATAAAACAATAAAAAAAATTAATCCATCTATAAAAATTTTCTATTCAAAATATGAAATCATAAATCTTAATAAATTTAATCTTAATAAAAGATATCTCATATTTTCGGGTATTGGTGATCCAATAAATTTTAAAAAACTTTTAAAGAAAAAAAATTTTGAAATTATTGAACATCTTATATTTCCTGACCACTATGATTATAAAAAAAGTGATTTTTTAAAAATTATAGACATAGCTATTAAGTTAAATTGTGAAATAATTACTACTGAAAAAGATTATATGAAAGTGCCAAAATCTTTTAAAAGAAAAATAAATTTTATAAAAATAAATCTAGTTATTAAAAATCAAAATAAATTAACAAAAATTTTAAAATCAATTATCAATGAACAATCTTAAATATTTAATCCAGTTCTTCATTATTATTTTTTTGTTTATTATTTTTAAATTTCTAGGTCTGAAGATTTCTTCAATATTATCAGGATATATTGCAAAAATTTTTGGACCGCTTTTTAGGTCTAATGAGGTCTCTAAAAAAAATTTATTAAAAGCAATGCCTAATTTAGATGAATATTCACAATCAAGAATATTGAATAAGATGTGGTTCAATTATGGGAGAATTTTATCTGAATATATTTTTATTAAAAATTTTAGAAATTCACCAAAGTTTTCTAATAAAATAAAAGTAAAAAATCAAAATGTTCTCGATAAAATTAAAGAAGAAAATGAGTCAGTGATATTTATATCTGGACATTTTAATAATTTTGAACTCATGGCAATGCATATTGAAAAATCTGGTATTAATTTAGCCGCAGTTTATAGACCGTTAAATAACAAATTTTTAAATCCTCTAATGGAAAATATAAGAAAAAAATATATTTGTAAAAAACAAATCAAAAAAGGTATATCTGGTACTAAAGAATTACTAAAACTACTTCAAAATAAAAATTCAATTGCATTAATGATTGATCAAAGAGTTTCTCAAGGTATTAGAGTTGAGCTATTTAATGAAAAGGCATTTACAACTACAATACCAGCTCAATTTGTAAAAAAATTTAATTTAAAAGTAGTACCTGTTTATATAGAAAGAGTGAGAGATAATAATTTTGAAATAACCGTTGATCAACCAATAAAATTCAATCAAGAAGATACAATAGAAGAAATCACAATTTTTCTAAACAAAAAATTAGAAAAAATGATCCTTAAAAATCCAGATCAATGGATCTGGACACATAACAGGTGGAAATAATTATTCATTTTTTTCCCTAACAATTGATGCCTCTAAATAAGAATAATAAGCCTCTTGTTTTTCTACATTCCAATAATTTAACTGATCTATTAAAATTTTTTTCCCAGAAACAGCACAAATTACATGATCACCATTTTCAATAATTTCAAAATTATTTGGTAAATATTTGATTTTAGCTAATTTTTTAAACATTTATAGTTTATATATCTTTATATGAAAGTTGGAATAATTGGAAGTGGTGGAAGAGAGCACGCTATATGTCATGCAATTAAAAATTCACCTCAAGTAGAAAAGATTTTCTGTATACCTGGTAATGCAGGGACTGAGGATATAGCTACAAATATTGATTTAAATTTTGAAGACTTTGAATTATTAAAAGAATTTATACAAAAAGAGAATATTGAAATTATCATTGTTGGACCAGAAAAACCGTTAGTTGATGGTATAGTTGATTTTTTGGAAGAAAATGAAATTAAAGTTTTTGGACCAAACAAAAAAGCTTCTCAATTAGAGGGTTCAAAAATATTTACAAAAAATTTATGTGAGAGATATAAAATACCTACTGCAAAATTTGGTGTATTTGAGAATATTGAGAGTTGCTTAAATTTTATTAATAAAAGTAAACTACCTATTGTAATTAAAGCAGATGGCCTTGCTGGTGGTAAAGGGGTTTTTATATCTTACACAAAAAAAGATGCTGAACTTGCAATAATCGAAATTTTTAAGGGTAAATTTGGAAGTTCTAAAAAAATATTAATTGAAGAATTCCTTGAAGGTGAAGAAATGAGTTTTTTTATTATCTCTGATGGAAAAAATTATAAGAAATTTAGTACTGCTCAAGATCATAAAAGGGTAGGTGAAAAAGATGTGGGTCTTAACACAGGAGGTATGGGTGCATACTCACCATCTAGACTAGAAAATAATATTTTAGATGAAAAGATTATGAATAAAATTATTGAGCCTACTCTTCGAGCGTTGAAAGATATCAACACAGAATTTAAAGGTTTTTTGTATGCAGGCTTGATGATAATTCAAAATGAACCTTACTTAATTGAATACAATGTACGTATGGGAGATCCTGAGTGTCAAACAATTTTACCTAGACTAAAATCTGATTTTTTTGAAATAATAAATGAAACTATCAATCAAAAACTTGACTCAGTTTCTTTAGATTGGCATGAAAGTAAATCTCTCTCAATTGTTTTATGTTCGAAAGGATATCCTGAAAAGTTCGAAAAAAATAAAGAAATAAAAAATTTAAATAATATTAATTTAAATGAAAATGAATTCATATTTCATGCGGGTACTAAAAAAAATAAATCAAAAATTCTCTCAAATGGTGGCCGTGTTTTAAATCTTGTCGCTAGATCTAATAGTTTTAAGGAAAGTCGAGAAATTGCATTAAAACTGATTAAAGAAATTGATTGGAAAGATGGTTTTTTTAGAAAAGATATCGGATATAAAGTTATTGATTAATGAGAGTTATTGGGGGAATTTTTAAGGGGAAAAAAATACTATTGCCTAGTGATAAAACCACAAGACCATTAAGAGATATTGTTAAAGAATCCATATTTAACCTTATTGATCATTCAAATAAGATTCATGTTGATATAAAAAACTCACTAATACTTGATTTATTTTCTGGTTCAGGTTCATTCGGAATTGAATGTTTATCTAGAAATGCAAAAAAAGTTTTTTTCTTTGAAAATTATTCAAATGTTTTAAAAGTTTTAAAAAATAATTTAAATTCTTTAAAAAATAAAAATAATTACAAAATTTTTGAAGATGATTGTTTTGATTTTTTTAATTCTAAAAAAGAAATCAATTCAAAATTTGATATTATTTTTATTGACCCTCCTTTTAAAGAATTAAGAGTTAATGAAATAATTGATACAATAAAAGATCAAAATTTATTGAACAAAAATGGATTAATTATAATTCACCGACATAAAAAAGATGATCTTAAATTATCTAAAAAAATATTAGTTTTTGAAGAGCGTATTTATGGTATTTCAAAAATATCTTTTGCTTATTAAGATTTTATAAAAAATTTAGTGTATTTTTTTTTATTAATTCTACAGCTGGCTGATTAAAAGGATTAATTTTCAAAGCTTTTCCTAATAAAATTGTTTCAAGAATAAAAAAAATGAATAAATCTCCAAGTATTTTTTCATTTCTGCCATTAATTATAAAACTTCTAAAAGGAATTTTTTTATCCCTAAAAACTTTTTCTGTTGCACGAAATTGTGCATAAGAAATATCGTTAAGACTTTTATTTTTTAAAAAAGAATGGGTTCTTAATAATTTTTTATTATGAATTTTATTTGATTTTTTTTCTTTAACAAAAAAAAGTGTAAAAAAACAATTCTTTGTACCTTCGAGATAATATTGCATTAAACTATGATTATCCTTAGGCATAGATGAAATTAGTGGAAGAATTCCTTTATTTTTTTTTCCCAAACTTTCAGCAACGAGTTGTTGATACCATTTGAAGAGATCATGGGACTTATCATCATAATTTAAAATGATTGAATTGCTTTTATTATTTTTTAACATCATCAAGATATCAGAAATATTTTTAATTAGTGATTTTTCAAACTTTTTGTTTTTAATTAAATAATTAAGTCTTTTGAATTTTTTTGAACTTAATCCCAATAATTCTGAAGGGAACATTCCAACTTCAGATAAAACTGCATATCTGCCCCCTATTAATTTATTATGATGAATTAAATCGTTATTAAATTTTTTTGCAAGATTGAATAAATAGCTTTTTTTATTTTCTGTGATAAAAATATTTTTGTTTTTTTTATTTTCTAAAAAATTTAAATTGGAAATTGTTTCTAAAGTATTGCCTGATTTAGAAACTACTATATTTACACTTTTACTATTTAATCTGTATTTTAATGAATTCGAAAAATTATCAATAAATCTAAATTCTTTTTTAAATGGACCAAAAAAATTATAAACTGCTTTTGAACCTAGAACTGATCCACCCATTCCAATTATATTAAAAAATGAAAATTTTTTAAACTTCGCGATAATTTTATTATCATATTTATTTACATATTCTTTTTTCATTGAAGACAAAACTTCATTATCGCTATTTATTAAAGTTCTAAATAATTTAGAAATTTTTCTTTGTACTGAAAATTTTCTTTTTGGATAAAAATTTTCAATTTTTATATCTTTATTAAACATTTTATTATTTAATTTTATCTAGTATTGATTTTTCTAATGAAGTTTGATTGGTTGACTTATCTGTATCAGAAGATTTTTTGTCATTTAAAATTAAAATATTTTGAATTTCACCACTTGAATTTTCAACCTTTTCATCTTTTTCCTCACTTCCTTGAGGCTTTGGTAAATTTTCAAAATCAGGTGGTAAAGTCAGAGGGCTCTTTTTTTCAATAAGAAACTCATCTACTGTATCTTTTTTTTTTAATGTGAAAGCATCTTTTGCACTTTGACAAGCATTTAACAAAATCAAAACTGAAAATATTATCGTTAATTTATACATTTTTTTTTTTAATAAAAATTTCTAAAAAAATAAGGTTTATTACACCTAGAGATATAAATATATCAGCAACATTAAATATAAACCAATGAAAATTATTTATGTGTATATCTATAAAATCAATAACAGCAGAATAATATAACCTATCAAATATATTTCCCAAAGATCCTCCAAAAATCATTGAAAAACCAATTTTTTCTACTCCGGTTGATTTAATTGCAAAAAAAAGCACAACAACTGTGATAATAATTATTATTAATGTGATTATATTATAATAAAACTGTTCGTTAAATGAGAAGAGACCAAAAGCTATACCATTATTCCAAACTAGATTAAAATTAAGAAATGATGTTATGCTAATATTATATATTTCATCAGAGTTAGATGCTTGTAAAATAAAATATTTGCTTAATCTATCTAAAGTAAAAATTATAGTTGCTATATAAAAAATAATTATTTTTTTTTTTAACATTTATTTAATTTTCAGAAAAAAGACATTTTTTTCCATTTCTTAAACATGGCTCAACTCTTATTTTCCAACACAAAGGACATTTCTTTCCTTCTGCTTTAAATGTTTCAGTTGAAATTTCATTATCCTTACTTTGCTCTATCTGTGCATTCGAGGTAATACATAACTCTGCAAAATCAATATTACTAAAAATTTTAAATTTTTCTTTATCTAAACTAATTTTGATTGATGCTTCTAAACTTGATCCAATTATTTTTTCAGCTCTTTTTTCTTCTATGCTAAGATTACACACATCTCTTATCTTAATTAATTCTAGCCATTTAGAGTTTAAATTATCGTTTTTAAAGTTATTTGGAAAATTAATAAATTTTTCTAAATGAATACTTTTTTTACTTCCTACTATTTTATAAATTTCCTCAGTTGTAAAAGATAATATTGGTGCAAACCATCTCAGCAGCGAAGTTAAAATGACTTTTAATAATAATATTGATGATAGCCTTTTTTTTGAGTCTTGAGGATCACAATACAAACAATCTTTTCTAATATCAAAATAAAAAGCTGAAAGATCAACCGTACAAAAATTTAAAAGCTCTTTATAAAGATTATGAAAATCATAGTTTTTAAAATATCTTTTAAAATTTTCATTTAATATATATATTTTGTGAAGCATAAATTGTTCAAGCTCAGGAAGGTTATTTATGTCTATCTTTTCAAGATCAATTTCCTCATTATTATCATTAATGTTTCCTAATAAATATCTGAATGTATTTCTAATTTTACGATAAGATTCAGCGTGTTGGTCTAGAATAGAAAAGTCTATTCTCAAGTCCTCTGCATAATTTGATGATGCTACCCAAATTCTTAAAATATCAGCTCCATATTTCTTTAAAATATCTTCAGGAGCGATGACATTTCCTAATGATTTAGACATTTTCAACCCTTTGCCATCGACTACAAATCCATGAGAAAGTATTGTCTCAAATGGCGCCCTTCCTCTTGTTCCACATGACTCTAAAAGCGATGAATGAAACCAACCTCTGTGCTGATCTGATCCCTCTAGATACATAGAAGCAGGCCATTTTA
>MDSV01156827.1_pt1 | contig 10202 bp, 8 predicted proteins | sample 810851 | NCBI WGS metagenome assembly MDSV01 (sample SAMN05326640, study PRJNA326480) | marine metagenome | isolation source: seawater | place: Atlantic Ocean: North East | collected 2012
ATTAGCAAATCAAATATGGAATAAATCGTTAGAATATTTAAAATTATGAAAATATTAAGAAGAAAATTTTTAAAGTTATCATCTATTTTTCCAATTATATTTTTTACAGGAATACTTAATTTAAAATTCCAAAATAAAAAAAAATTTATTTGGTATTTAAAAAAGTCAGATAAATGATCATAAATTCATTAGTGGAATTAGATGAGAATAAGTTTCCTGTAGTAATTTTCGGTAGTGGACCCGCAGGTTTAAGTTTAGCTTTAGAGCTTGAAAAAAAAAATGTTAATTGTCTAATAATTGAAGCTGGTGATGAATATTATAACGATGAGTCCCAGTCGTTTTATAAAATAAATACAGAAGGATCTAATTTAAAAGATATATTAAATAGTAGGCTAAGACAATTTGGTGGGACTAGTGCTTCATGGGGTGGTTGGTGCAAACCTTTATCAGATCTTGATTTTAGTAAAACTGGATTAAACCCCAATGAAATCAAAAAGTATCAATCTCAAACCTGTGAAATTTTAGGTATAAAGAATTCATTTAAAGAGTCATTAATTAATGAAGATTTTAATCAAATTGAATTTCAGTATTCTGACGTCAGATTTTATGATAAATATTTTTCTCATATTAAAACATCTAAAAATATATTTTTATTACTAAATACCCAACTATCTCATTTTGAAGGAGAAAATCAAAAAGCCGAAAAAGCTATTTGTATCTCAAATGGAAAATTTTTAAATATAAAATCAAGTGAGTTCATTCTTTGTTGTGGTGGAATAGAAAATTCAAGAATTTTATTATGGACAAAATTTAAGAATAAAAATCTTCTTAAAAATAATTCAAATATTGGAAAATATTGGATGACTCACTATTGGATTCTTGGTGGAATAGGTTTTGTACATTTACATAACTTTAAATCTTTTATGCAAAATAAATTTTTAGACAGAGAAGGTGTGATTCATATTGCTTCTAATGAAAATAATTTAAAAAATAAACTTCAATCTGGATTATACCTTAGCACTAATGAAGACCAAAGTTTTGTTAAAGAAATGGTTAAAAGTATTTTATGTATTGCACCTGAATATGGAAAAAAAATTGCTAAATCTATTTTAAATAGATCACTTAAATGTGGAAATATTTTTATGCATCTAGAGGAAGAACCAATTTATGATAATAAGATAACATTAGATATAAAAAATAAAGATGCTAATCAAATTCCATTAGCAAAAATTGAATACAAGTCTTCATTAAAATCAAAAAAAAATGCAAAATCTGAGCTTGTAAAACTTGCTAATTTATTTAAGAATAAAGACCTCGGGAGAGTTGCGTTAGCAGATGAAATTTATAATTTAAAAGAATTTGAAAACTTAGGAAACTATCATCATATGGGCGGAACAAGAATAGGAAGCTCTATTGAGGACTCTGTTATAAATAAAGATTTTAGGGCTCATGATGTTAATAATTTATATGTTTTAGGTAGTTCAAATTTTAGATTTGGAACATATAAAAATCCAACTTTTACAATTGTTCAGTATTCAGTTAAATTAGCAAATGATCTTAAGAAAAAGTTAATTTAACTATTTTATGAAAGAGAAAAATATTTATTTAATAGCAACTATTTTATTAATTTTAATTATTTATAAAACTAATTTTTTAAGATCTTTACATGACCTAGTTATTTTAAGCTATGATGATAGAATAAGTAATACTTATGGTTTTTGTGACAGAGAGGGTATTGGTTATGTTAATTTTATTAAAAAAAATTTTAATATTGAAGGTAAAATAAAAATAAGAAATTCACTAAAACCAAATAATTATAATTCTGGAGAATGGTCTGTATATAATTCAAATTTTAGTGAAAAATTAGAATTTGATTATCTAATTTTAATTAATTTTGAAAAAATTAAAAAAGAATTTGATTTAAATAATTTTCAAATTTTACACAACTTTAAAGATTGCTATTTTCTTACTAAAAATGATTGAAATTTTACAAATAATATTTTTTTCTTTAGTATTTACTTTATTATTATTTTTACCTTTTAATATTTTTAAAAAGTTAAATTTTTCAAATAATATTAATGTTATTGAAATAACCTCATTAAATTTAGTAATAAATTTAAATATATTGCTATTCTTATCTTTTTTACCCTTATCATTTCAATTAATTCAACCATTTGTAATTTTAAGCTATTTAATAATATTAATATTTTTATATAGAAAAAATTTAAGTTTAATTTTTAGATTTTTAAAATCTTTTTTACCCTTAATTTTAATTTTTATTCTTTTATCGATTCATATTAGTTCTGAGATTTATTTGGGCTGGGATGCGAAATATTTTTATTATATAAAATCACTCTATTTTTATGAAGGTAAAACAATTTTTGACTTAAATAAATTTGAATATAGTTCATGGCACCCACATTTTGGATCTTACTTATGGGGATTTTTTTGGAGCTTAAGTTTTTTAGAAAGTGAATATTTTGGAAGATTATTTTATCTTTTTTTATTTTGTTATTCATTTTTTGTGATTTCAAAAATTAGCAATAATCAGTCAATTAATAATATTATTTTTTTATTATTAATATTTCTAGCATATGAGTATGAATTTTTTTCTGGTCTACAGGAAATTTTAATTTTTTCATTTTTATTATTAATTTCTAAGTATTTTTTTTCAATTTCAAAAAAAAATACTAATGAAATATTTTTTTTAGGTTTAATTTTTCTTATTTCAAATCTTTTAATCTGGATAAAATCTGAAGGAATAGTTTATTTTTCTATATTACTACTCTTGTTATTAATGCAAAATCAAATTGTAGTCAAAAGAAAATTTTTTATAACAATTTCATTTTCAATTATTTATATCTTAAAATTACTAATTTATGATATTGTAGATTTAACTAATAGTCAGAAAACTTTTTATCATTTAGAATACATACTAAGTTTAGATTTAAACATAATTTTCTATAAATTAATAAATATATTTATTTGGTTTGTTTATTATATTTCAAATAATATCTTTTTTGCTATTTTTATTCTTTTAATTTTATATGAAAAATTTTTTATTAAAAAAGGGGTTAAGATAAATTCCCAATATTACAAAAGCGTGACTATTTATTTGATTTGTATTATCACTTTTATAATATTTGCTTATATTTTAAGAGATATGGAAATTGAATATGCTATTAGAACTACTATGGATCGACTTATTATGACCGCTTCTGGTTTCTTTATTTATCCATCAATTAAGTTTTTAACAGATAGAATATTTAAATTTCAAGATAAATAATTAATATGAATTTTTTTGTTAACTTTCTCTACTCCAAAGAAGGTTATTAATTATTTAATTTATATAGAGAATAATTTAATCCGTATATAATGTTAAAGTTTTTATCAATATTTTTAGCGTAATCATGTCTCGTAAGAGACTTAGTAAAATAGTGTATAACCGAGGTTTGACTTCTTAAAAAAATATTATCTTCATCAAATTGCTTTTTTTCAAGTAAAAAATTTTTGTGAATATAATCTTTTAGTTGTTTTTGAAACTCTGGATCATCAAGATAGAATACTTCTGACTCTTCTATCATAATATAATCAAATTTTTTGCTGATAAATTTAAAAAATTTATCCAAGTCACTTATTTGTAGGTGTGTGTAATTAAAATAGATAATATCTTTCTTTAAATCACGGTTAGTTATAGGAAAGTTTTCAATATTTTGGATTTTCTTTATTTTGTTTTTTGTTATTTCAATAAAGTTTTTTGTAACAACATTTTTTTCAATTAAATCATTTTGATATAATTCCAAGTAAAATATGTTTTGTTTTAATGTTTCTTGAGATTTTAAATTAATCAGATACAAAATTTTAGATTTTTCTACATCGATTTCTTTATTGAAATTATAAAAAGAATGATTTTTTGTAATCACATTATTAATTTTATGAGTTGTTTTAAAATTTCCATATATGAAATATAAATTTATAAATACTAACAAAATGACTAAATAATTAGCTTGTTTATCTTTTTTTTTGCAAAGTTCATTTAATGTTAATGCTGTTAATATTAATATTATTGAATTTACCCCTGCAAAATATCTTAATTGAGGAATTATTTTTTCTGAAAAACCAAAAAGTATAATTGGTTCAAAAATTAGAAACACAATTATTAAATATTCTTTTTTAAAATTCGTATATTTATTTATAAAAAAAAATGGTGTTACAAAAATTAGTAATATAATATTTTTTTCGTTAGAAAATATTATTATTGTACTTTTAATAATATCATTTAAGAAAGATTTAAGAAATAATTCCATGGATAAATTTATTTTATTACTTGGGGAGATAAATTCAGTTGGTAGTTTACCAACGAAATAAGAATTTATTATTGGACCAAATGTTACAAAAATTATAAAAAAAATTAATAAATAATTAATTTTAGATAATTTAAATTTTTTAAAATGAAGTAAAAAAATTCCATATATAGATATAAATGAAGGCCAGTAATTTACGCCCCAAGCTATTGATGCCAAAAACCCCATTAAAAAATAAGATCTAAAATTAAATTTATCTATTTTTAAAAGATATTTAATAACAAAATATAGTTGAGTAAGGTATATTAATAAATAACTAGAATTTTTCCCAAAGACAGTTGATATATTATAAATTGCAGATGAAGTTATAAATGTAATTAATAAAATACTATATATTTTAAAACTAATTTTTAATTTTTTGAAAATTAAAAATAAAATAAAAACAGAAACACATGTAATCAATAAGTTTGCAACTCTTCCATAAAAAGTAAATAATTCAGGATTAAAATAAATCTTTAATCTTATTTGGCTTATATCAAGAGAATTTATTAACATTTCGCCAATAAAAAGAGATTTAATAATAAATATAAAATTTAATAATGGCGCATATAATGGATTATAATTATATTCAAAATATTTAGTTAAAATACTAAACGACGATAATGTGCTTCCTATAAATGCACTCTCATCTGTATTAACAAAAAAAGGTAGCCCGTATGAAATATATTGCAAATAATATAAAAAAAATAATCCAATTAAACTTAAGATAAATAATAATTGTAAATAACTATAAGTTGATTTTGTTTTCATAATTTTTATCGATGTTTAACATTTATACATACTATAACTCAACCCATGTACTTGAAAAACTAGTAAATTAGACTCTTAATTATCAATTCACTTTTATTTATATTGTTATGTTGAAACTAATAAAATAGATGTTATTAAACATACTGTAACTCCATCATATCTTAGTTGCCGAAGAAAAATTTTAAGATGTATGATAAAATATGGATCAATATGTCGACATATTAATTAATAAATATTAAATATTGATAGATGAAAAATTTTTTTTACAATTTTAAAGTAAAATATCTTAATAAAATAGATAGATATAATAAAAAAAACCAAAGACCTTCGTATAATGAACTAGAAAAATATAAAAATTATGTTAAGTCTAAAAATAATCATATTGCACTTGGATTTGGTGCTGGTCGAACAGGTCAAAGCTGGTTTTCAAGAATATTTAACAATCATCAAAATTGGATAGGTTCACATGAAAGATATTCAGATTTTGAGGCTTTTTATAGATTTATCACTTTTTATGATTTACCAGTTTCTAAAGAAAACTTTTTTAATCTTTTAAAACTTTCTGCGAATAGAGATATGAGTAAATATCAAAATACATTTATATCATCCCCATATTTATCTTTTGGAGTAAAAGAACTTGTTAACGAAATCAAACCTAATTACATATTTTTTAATTTGAGAAATCCTGTTAATTCAGTTGAGTCTTTCTTTCAAAAAGGTTGGTATAGCAATACAAATGAATTTAAAAATAAAAGCCCTTTCATAGATATTTCTAACAGTTTATACAAGTCATTCTCTAGAATAATTCCTAAAAGTGATTTTTTAGATGAGTGGATCAAACTAACAAGAATTGGAAAAATAACTTGGTTTTGGGCAATAACTAACAAAAGTATATATGAAGATTTTGCAAATATAGATGGTGTAGGCAAATATTATATTAAACTAGAGGATATTGACCAAAATTATAATTTTTATGAAAAATTAGTAGAAGAATTTTTCTTTGAAAAGAAAATGACAAAAAATAGTTATCTTAAAACTAAAATAACAACACCTAACATAGAATTTGGTAATGAATATAAATTTAATGAATGGAGTGATTTAGAAAAAAAAGAATTTGAAAAAATTTTAACACAATTTTTCCCTTATTATGACGATATTAATACTAATATTTAGATAATTAAATAATTTTGTTGATTTTAACGTATAAAGAAATTTTAGATAAATTATGACAGTATCAAAAACAAAAGCATTATCATTAGAAACTATTAATAATAATTTTGATAACATAGTCCCAAAATTTTTCTTTTTTGAAAAAAAAAAATATTTAAAAAATAAAATTTTTTATATTAATAAAATTATTAAAAAATTTAGCAAAGATATCATTATCAGATCCTCTGCTTTAAATGAAGATAGTAAAAAAGAAAGTAGAGCTGGTTTTTACGAATCATTTGTTATTAAAAAAAAAAACTTTGACGATATAGAAAAGAAAATATCTGAATTAATAAAAAAATTTAAAAATGATAAAGATCAAATTCTAATCCAAGATTATGTATCAAAACCAGACATAGCTGGTGTTGTATTTACAAAAGATAAGACAACAAATTCACACTATTATGATATTAACTATGATTTTTCAAAAAGATCAAATTTAATAACCTCTGGTACATTTAATCCATCATTAAAATCATTAATTATCTATAAAGACTCAAAATATATTCCTTCTAAATTTAAAAGATTAATTCAAATAATTAATAGATTAGAAAAATTATTTATAAATGATCGACTAGACATCGAGTTTTGTATTAAAAAAAACAAGACTTACATTTTACAATGCAGACCATTAACTGGATCAAAAAAAAAAACAAATAAAGCAAAACTTAGAGAGGTTATTGTAAATTTAAAAAAAAAATTTAATAAGATAAATAGGATTAACGAAACTCTTTTCGGAAAAAAAACTGTATTATCAAACATGTCCGATTGGAACCCAGCTGAAATTATAGGTAAAAAACCAACCAAACTTGCTTTTTCTTTATATTCTGAATTAATTACTAATTCAATTTGGGCCGAACAAAGAAAAAATTACGGATATAAAAATGTTCACCCAAATAAGTTAATGTTAAATTTTGCAGGGTCACCTTATATAGATCTTAGAGTAGACCTTAATTCGTTTTTACCTAATGATTTAAATGAAAGTATTTCAAAAAAACTAATAAATTATTTTATTAAAAAGATTAAAAAAAATCCTGCAATACATGACAAAATTGAATTTGAATTGATAAGTACTTGCTATGATTTTGATTTATTTAGTAAAGACTTGCCTTTGAGCAAAGCAGAAAAAAAAATTTATTTTTCATCTTTAAAGAAACTTACAAATAATATCATATCACCTAAAAATAATCTTATAAACAAAGAATTGGATAAAATTGAGACACTTAAAAAACAAATTGAAACTATTAACAAGTCAAAATTAAGTCATATACAAAAAATTTATTACCTAATTGATTATTGTAAAAAATATGGAACATTACCTTTTGCAGGTATTGCAAGATGTGCCTTTATAAGTAAGTCAATTTTAGATAGTCTCAAAATAAAAAATTTAATAGATAACAAAGATATTGATAATTTTTATTTATCAATAAATACTGTATCTAAATCAATAAATCATGAATTTTATCTATCACAAAAAAAAAATTCATATAAGAATTTTATAAAAAAATATGGTCACTTACGACCATCTACTTATTCAATATCTGTAATGAATTATAAAAAAAATTATAAGAATTATTTTTCTAATAATATTCAGAGTAATGATTTAAAGAATATTAATAAATTTAATTTCAATATAAATAAAGTTTCTAAAATTAACAGGATTTTTAAAAAAAATGGTTTTAATTTTACTTTTAATCAATTTTTGAAATTTGCGAAATTATCTATAGAAAATCGTGAATATTCAAAATTGATTTTTACTAAATCAATCGATGAAATATTTAATAATCTTAATAAACTTGCTAAAGAAATTAAAATTGACCCCAAGATTATTGAACATCTTGATATTGATATAATTCTAAAATCTTTTCATGATTTAGAACAGGAAAAGCTAAAAAAAATTATTTTAAGAAATATAGATGTTAATGAAAAGTCTTATAAGTTTTCTCAAAACATATTGTTACCAGATGTAATTTATGATCAAAAAAATTTTTTCTGTTATCAAAATTTTAATTATAGAGGAAATTATATTACAAAAAAAACTAAAATCAGTGAAATTGTAGAATTTAAAAAATTAAACAATTTTAGAAAAATTAATAAAAAAATTGTTTTGATAGAAAATGCCGATCCTGGATTTGATTTTTTATTTTCATATAAAATTGATGGTCTTATAACAAAATATGGTGGATCTAACTCACATATGGCAATTAGATGTATGGAGCTTGGCTTGCCTGCTCTTATTGGCGTAGGTGATAAAATTTACAATGATTTATCAAAATCCAAAAAAATTTTTATTGACTGTAATAATAAAAAATACTCAATAATTCACTAATGAAAAATGTAATTGTTTCTTCTAAAATTATTTTTGACAAATATAAAAAGATCAATTTTATAATTGACCAGGATGAATATGAATTTTTAGATAAATTAAATATTAATATTAAACCAATACCTCTTAAGAAAGATAAAATTATTTTTAATAAAAATATAATAAATTCAGATGCATTGATTTTACTTGGCGGTGGTGATCTTTTCAAAATTAAGAAAAATAAAATTAACAAAATTAGAGATGATTACGAAAAAAAACTTTTTAGATTTTTTTTCAAAAGAAATAAGCCAATATTAGTAATATGTAGAGGTTTTCAATTATTTGCTGATTTACATAATATTCAATTATATAAAGTAAAAAATCATGTAAGAAAAAATCATCAATTAAAATTAAATCGTAGTAAATTTATTAATTATTCTAGATTAATTGTTAATTCCTATCATAATTTTTCAATTAAAAAATTGCCAATTGATTATCTAAATATTGCTCAAACAAATGATGGTTCTATAGAGATAGCAGAACACAAAACACAAAAAGTACTATGTTTAATGTTTCATCCAGAAAGAGCAATGAATTCAAAAGATTTAATTTTTAAATCTATAAAAAATTTTTTTAAATGAAATTAATATTATTAGCTGCTGGAAAAAGTTCTCGTATATATAAGGAAATTAAGAAAAATAAATGCCTTATAAATATTAATAATAAATCGTTAATTAGAAATATTATTGATAATGCCAAAGCATCATCTTTAAAAAATATTACTGTAGTCACAGGATTTAAACCATTCAATATTATTCAAGATTTAAAAAATTATAAGAAAATTTCTTACATTTATAATTCGAAATATCAAACAACTGATATGGTTTATTCAGCCATGCTTGCTCTAAAAAAAACAAACGAAGATGTTATAATTTCATACACAGATATTTTTTATGAAAAAGATGTTTTTAATAATTTAATAAAACTAAATAAAAAAAATTTAACATTACCTTATATTCAAAATTGGAAAAGTATTTGGAAATTAAGGAAAAAAAACATTTTTGATGATGCAGAAACTTTTTTGATAAACTCAAGATCATTTATAAAAGAAATTGGTAATAAAATAACCAAAAAAAATTTAAAAAAAGTTAATGGTCAATTTATGGGTATAATTTTTATACCAAAAAAATTAATTAAAACCGTCGTTAATTTTTATGAAAATAATGATTGTAATAAATTACAATTTACATCTTTTTTAAATAAACTTTTAAATAATAATATTAATATAGCTGGTTTAAAATATAATAAATTGTGGTATGAAATTGATGATATTATTGACTTTGAAAACTTTCATAAATTTTATCAACAGAGTTCAAAACGTCGTAAAAGGATATAATTTTTTAAAAAACATCACACTCACGATACAAGTAGATAAAATTTTTTAGATTTTTGTAAAAATAATAAGTATTGAATTTATTAAATGATGGTGCCCCCGCACGGATTCGAACCGCGGACCTATTGATTACAAATCGAGAGTCTAAATTCAAAAAGATAAATAACATCAACGATAATTG
>MDSV01230523.1_pt1 | contig 10202 bp, 10 predicted proteins | sample 810851 | NCBI WGS metagenome assembly MDSV01 (sample SAMN05326640, study PRJNA326480) | marine metagenome | isolation source: seawater | place: Atlantic Ocean: North East | collected 2012
CGGGGTGGAGCAGTCTGGTAGCTCGTCAGGCTCATAACCTGAAGGTCGGCGGTTCAAATCCGTCCCCCGCAACCAATTTGTGCTAAAAAAATGTATATATTCAAATACTTTAGCAAACTGCAAACTGATAAATTTAAAAATATTGTTAAAAAAAATAAATTACATTTATTAGATTATGGTTGTGGAGTTGGAACTTGGTCAAAAGAGGATATAAAAAATAACTCATTTAGTAGAATAACATTATTTGATAAAAATAAAAAACTTATAAGCTATCTAAAAAAAAAATATAATTATAATAAAGTAAAAATAAATTTTAATAAAAAAAAAATTTATAAAAATAATAATTACGATTTAATAATTTTATCCTCTGTGGTCCAATACATGAGTGCAAAGGAATTTAAAAAAACATTAATTAATTTTAGGAAAAGAACAAAGAAAAATACTTTTTTAATTATTGATATACCAAGGTTTCCAATGGCAATCGAATTTTTATTGCTACCATTTTTTAATCTAAAAAGATTTTTATTTTCGATAAGCTTGATTTTTAATAAAGAATATAAAAAAACTAAGAAATATTATCATAACTTTAATAATTACAATTTTTTACATAAAAATTATAAAATCAGAAATATTTCAAATTTATACGATTTAAAATTTCTAAGGTATACTATGATTATAAAAGAAAAATAATTATTAAAATGGAAAGAGCAGTTTATTTAAGACATATAGAAAATGAAAGCAACCACTGGTGGTTCAAGGCAAGAAGAGAAATAATAAATTCTCAAATAAAAAAATATTTTATTAAAAAAAAAATATCTATTTTAGATTTTGGGTCTGGCAGCGGTACAAATATTAATATGCTTTCAAATTTTGGAACAGTAGATGTCTACGAAAAAGATTTAAAAACAACAAAATTTTTAAAAAAAAAATACATAGGCAAAAAAATTAGAATTATTAAAACAATTTCCAAAAAAAAATATGATTTAATACTAGCCGCTGATGTTATTGAGCATATTAAAAACGATAAAAAAATAGTTAAAATTTTAAATAAAATTTTAAAAAAAAAAGGAATAATTATTGTAACAGTTCCTGCGTATCAATTTCTATTTTCAAAAAAAGATTTAGCATTAAAACACTTCAGAAGATACAATAGCAAAAGTCTAAGTAATTTATTTAAATTAAATTTTAAAAAAATTAAAATATCTTACTATAATACTCTTTTGTTTTTACCTATCGCAAGCATGATAATTTTATTTAAATTAATTAATTATCAATTTATTGACAATGTAGAAAATAAACCAAATAAAATAGTAAATTTTATTTTATATTCTATTTTTAAATTAGAAAAACATTATTTAAATTATTTCAATTTTCCTTTTGGAATTTCTATTATATCAATATTTAAGAAGTTGTAATTTTATGAGTCTTTCTATTATAATGCCTAATTATAATTCTGAAAAATTTATTAGAGCAAAAATTAATAAGCTTTCAAAATTTTTAAAAAAAAAAAATATAAGATTTGAAATAATTATTATTGATGATTGTAGTTTAGATAATTCGTATGATAAAATTAAAAAACTTAAAAATCAAAATAATAAAATCAAATTATTTAAAAATTTTAAAAATTCAGGAAAGTCATATTCAATAATCAAAGGAATTAAAAAAGCTTGCTATAAAAAGATAATATTAATTGATTCTGACTTACCATATTTTTATAGATTAAATAAAATTATAGATAGCTTAAAAAAATTTGACCTTGTTATTATAGATAGAAGACATAAAAAAAGTAAAAATTTAGATAATACATTTTCAATTTACCAAATGATAAGGATTAGAATTGGTTTAATATTAAATAAGATAATAAGATTTTTTTTATCTATGGATTATAAAGATACTCAAGCAGGCTTAAAGAGTTTTATAAAACCTAAAAATTTATTTAAAAAAAACTTCGTTTCAAAAAGATTTTTTTTTGATTTAGAATTGATATTATTTTTTATTAAAGAACAAAAAAAAATAAAAACTATACCTGTAAATTTTAGAGTTTCTAATAATTCTACAATTAAAATATTTGATTTAACTAGAAATATTGAAATAATTAAAGAGTTAATTAAAGTTGTATTGTATCATGAAAAAATTAATAATTAATTGTGACGATTTCGGAATATCAAAAGCTACTAATAATGCGATTGTAGATTGTTTGAGAAAAAAGAAGGCTAGCTCAACATCAATAATGCCAAATGGAAATGAATATTTACACGCGATTCAACTAATTAAAAAAAAAATAATCAAACCTAAAATAGGCGTACATTTAAACATTACAGAAGGTAAGCCAATTAATAAAAGAAGTTTTAATTTTTTAACTGATGTTAATAATAATTTTAATATTAAACCTGAAATGTTTTTTTTCTATAATTACTCTAAAAAAAAAGAAATAAAAAAAATAATCTACTTAGAATTTAAAGCACAAATAAAAAAAGTATTAAAATCTAAAATTAAGATTTCTCATTTAGATAGTCATCAACACATACATTGTTCTCCATTTATTTTTTCAATAGTAAAAAAATTAAGTAAAGAGTTTAAAATAAACAGAATTAGAATTGTTAATGAAAAATTTTATATAAATAGTTTTTTTTCAAATTTCTTATTCAAATTAAAAAATAAGAATTATTTTAAATTTTTTTTGCTAAAAATTTATAATTATAAACAAAATAAAAACAAAAGATATACTGACTGTTTTTTTGGAATTCTTAACTCAGGCAAAATTCATTTAATAGAATTCTTGACTTATATTGATAATTTGAAAAATGAAAATTTTATTGAACTATGTATACATCCATCAAATAAGTCTAGATTAAGAGTTAAAGCTAAATACTCAAAATTTTATGAAGATAATAATAGATATTTTGAAAAAAAATTGCTTTTTTCAAAAAAATTTAAAACAGAGCTAAATAAGAGAAATATAAAATTACTCAATTATAATGAAATTTAGATTTTAGACAGATGATATGAATTTAAAACAATACCTCTTTTTTTTTCATCAATTCCAACTTTAAAATCAAATTTTGATTTTGGATTTAATATTTTAAATTTTAAAATAATATTTTTTGACTTAAATTTTTCAAGATTTATTTCTATTTTTTGTTTTTTATTATTGTTTAAAAAATCAAAGGTTAAATATTTAATATTATTAATATAAATTTCAATAATATTTTTTTCCTTTAACTGTTTTAATGCATTTGAAATATCTACTGTTAAATTTGTATTTTTAAATTTGTCAATATTATTAAAAATCAAATATGACTCATTGCCATCTGAAAATAAGTTATTAGTTATTTTGTCATAATACCAACCCAGACCAATTGACTCATCATTTTTATAATTTGAGAAACTATTTAAATTATAATTCTGATATAATTTGTTAATATTGTGTAAATTATTGATAAAAAGTATCTCCTCATTATTCATTAAATTTTTATTATCTGGCAAAAAAAACCATTTATTATCTAAATTAATAAAATCAAAATTCTTATCTTTATAAATCTGACTTATATGATTTAACTGTCCAATTGTTTGGATGTAGAAGGTTTTATTTAAATTATTTTTTTTTAATATATTTTTCAAATTTAAATATGTTAAATTAGATTGCTTTTTCCTATCCACACGCGCAAGATATGATAATTCAGTTTGAGGTAAGTATTTTGCAAAATAAGGAACAAAATATTCAAAATCGTTATACTCATTATATATATTTATTCCTGAAAAAATTTTTATATCCTTATTCAATTTCTGCCATCTGCTGTCATGCAAAGCAGTTTGATCTTTTGCATATGATTTTCCAAAACTTATTAGATTTAGTCCTTTTTGAAGATCTATAGTTTGAATTCCTAATAAAATAATTAATATATAGGTTCTTTTTTTTACACTGTTTAATTTAAAAATGGAATAAATTCCAAAAATTAATATCAGATAAACGCAAGGCCAGACTAATCTAGCTGAAGCTCTTATTAAACTTAAAATAGCATAAATATACTTGTTTAAATTTAACTCAAATAAATTATATGGTCCAAAATTTAAATTATTTGATAAAGCCAAAGTAAAAAGAACAACAAAACTTAAAATATACGTTTTATAATTATTAAAATTTATTTTTTTATAATTTTTGATTACAAAAAAAATTAAAACAAATAAAATAATTAATATTCCCAGCCCCAAATAACCAAAATCCTCATTAACTTTATTATCATAAATTAGTGGTAAAAAATTAGACCAAGATTTTCCATCGATTGATGGATTAATAAAAGACAAAATATTTAAATTAAATTGACCATATCCTCCCCCAATTGTATTTTGCGGCGGTAGTACAAAATATCCAACAAAATACATCATTATTAATAATGCAATTATATAAAATAGACTATCTTTAAAAAAAGAATAATAATTTTTATTTTCATATAATAAAAATAGTCTGGATAAAAAAATCATTATTAAAAGAATTATTGTAAAATAAAAATGAATTAAACTTGAGATTAAAACTGTTAGCAGAAAAAAGTTTCTCTTTTTATCATAATTTTTTATTCGTATATCAATATAAAAATATAAAAGTATTAGCCAATGAGAAGTAAGTGAAAGATGATATTGAAATTTAAATAAAAAAATTGGAGAAAGTATAAATAGAAAACTTGCAAAAAATGAAAATATATTATCTTTAGTAATTTGAAATATTATTAAATATCCTAATAATAATTGTAAAAAAATATTAATTAAAATTAAAATTGAATAAAAATTAAAATTGTCTGGCAAAATTGGGTTAAATAATTTAAAAAATAACGCAAATAATGTGGGGCTTCCAGAATAAGGAATCGAGTTGCTTATTTCTAACCCAAAATTACTATTTAATCCTAAAGGAAAGCTCCACTCATCTTTAAAAAAATATTTCCATACTAATAAATCATGAGCTCTATCATTGCTAAATAACCATTTCTCTTCAATTGAGCTTAGGTTTTGAGGCCCAAGAATAAACAATGTAAACAACAAGCTCGAAAAAATATAAAATATTAAAATATTTTTTGATTTCATAATTTATTTTTTTTTAAAAAAATTTGAAACATTAAAATTGACCAAATAATATGAGAATCTTTATATGAAATTTTTCTTTTAAAAAAATTTTCAATTTCATTAAAATTTAGATACTTTTCACTGTTATAATAAGTTTTACTCAAAACTTGTCTTACAAACGGCAGCAAAGGTCCTTGCAACCAATGTGCCAGAGGTGATTGAAGTCCCCACTTTGTTTTTGTAAGATTATTAAAATCTTTAGAAAATAACCTTTTTAAGAGTCCTTTACTTTCAATTCTATAATCAAATTTTTTTGATTCTCCAATCATTAGATTGTTTTCTATAATATCCTTATCTAAAAAAGGTACTCTAACTTCAATTCCTCTATCTGCAAAAATTGCATCACATCTTCTTAGATAATCGTTTACCAATCTATTATCAATTTCTAAAAAGCAAACATCATTTAATCTATTTTTAAAAATATGATCTTTAGTTTGATTAAAATTGAGATCTTTTTTTTCTATATTTTTAAAATCTTCAAATACACTTTTATAATTATCAAACAAATTTTTTTCACTAAATGACAAATAGAAATCTAAAGAACTTTTAAAAAAAAGCCTATTTAAATTTTTGTTAGAAAATCTAGTTTTTAAAAATTTAAATATGTTATTTCTAGCAAATGTAGAAAGTAAATAAATTGATTTATATTGATCATAACCAGTAAAAATTTCATCTCCACCGTCACCAGTGAAAAGTACTTTTTCAGTGACCTTCTTCGACATTAAGTAATTCAAAATTGAACCTTGTGACCACAAAGGTTCCTCTAAAATTTCGCTAACTCTCTCTAAATTATCACTAAAATCTTTATGAGAGACTTCGATAGGAATTAAATTATTTCCAAAAAATTTTGCATTTTTTTCAGCTACAAAATAATCTTGATTGAAACGATCGTAACCTTTAAAAAAATAAGAATAAACATTAAAGTTTTTACCTAATTGATCTCTCATTACTGAATAAATAATATTTGAGTCAACTCCACCTGAGAGTGAAAGAGCTACTGGAACATCTGAAACTAATTGTTTAGAAATAGAATCTTTTATATTTTTTTTTATTAACTCATTGTTACTTTTTTTTTTTTTAAAATTATATTTTAAAAAATCAATTTTTTTAATATTGTTTTTTTTAAAAATTAGTAATTCTCCAGGCTTTAGTTTAAATATACCTTTATAAAAAGTTTCATAGTCATCATTTCTTCCAAAATTTTGATAAAAAATTAAGGCTTTAGTGTTAATTTCTTTATTAGAATTAATTAAAATAGATCTAATAGATGATGAGAAAAAAAATTTATTATTTTTTTGGTCAAAATAATAAAATATAGGCTTAACACCTACAGTATCTCTAATTAAGTATAAACTTTTATCATTATCATCCCATATACTTATAGCAAAAATTCCTGATAATTTTTTAAAACCATCAATTCCAAATTTATCAAATAAAAAAACGATAACTTCTGTATCTGATGTCGTATTAAAATTGTATCCCAGTTCTTCTAGTTGCGTCTTTAATTCTTTAAAGTTATATATTTCACCATTGTAAGATATTATTAAGTTTCGAAACTTAAAAGGTTGATTAGCTTTACTGCTTAAGTCTAAAATTGAAAGTCTATCATGAGTTAACGTAATTTCTTTGTTTGAATATATATCTGAAAAATCTGGTCCTCTATTCTTAGTAAAAGACTGCATTTTTTGGGCAATCTCCCTGTCTTCAAAATTAAAACCATTTATTCCACACATACCAAACTTATAAATTTTATTAATATTAAAATAATTTTTTAATTAATCTTAAAATTAGCTTTTTTGCTATCAATTAAAAATGCTTTTACAGTTTCTTTTGTTAATTGATCAAATGATTTACCAAATTTTTCTATCTTTTCAATAGTGGCTGGTGGTATTGTTATAATATGGCATCCCAATTGTTTAGCTTGTAAATAATTATAAGGCTCTCTAACACTCGCCCATAGTATTTCAACATTTTTATATTTTTTTGCTAATGCAATACTTTTTTTAAATTCAGGAACAGGATCTTTTCCAGTATCTCCTGCCCTGCCTGCAAATATTGAAATAATAATCTTAGATTTTTTGTTTATTAATTTTAGAATTTTTTTAGTTTGAGAGGCACTATATACAGCTGTAATATTTAGTTTTATATTTTGATTATTTAGTTCATTTATAATTTTTCCCATGAAAATACCTTTTGAATTTGTAATAGGTATTTTTACATAAACATTTTTACCCCAAGTGTTAATTTTAAGTGCTTGTTTTTTCATGTTTTTATAATCATCTGCAAAAACTTCTAGGGAAACTGGTTTTTTTGAACAAATACTTAGAATTTTTTTAGAATAAAATTTATAATCTTTTGCTCCTGCTTTGCGCATCAAGCTTGGGTTTGTCGTAAAGCCTTTAACTATTTTTTTTTTACTAAATTTTTTTATTAGATTTAATTCTGCAATGTCACAAAAAATTTTTGTTTTCAATTTTTATCCTAAAGATTTTTAGTTATATCCTCTGTCATTTTTTTTGCATCTGCAAATAACATTAACGTATTCTCCTTATAAAATAAATCATTATCAATTCCTGCATACCCTGGCGAAAGACTTCTTTTAACAAATAATACAGATTTACATTTTTCTACATCTAAAACTGGCATTCCATAAATTGGACTTTGTGGATCGGTCTTGGCAACTGGATTAGTTACATCATTTGCACCTATAACAAAGGCTACATCTGCATTAGCAAAATCGTTATTTATCTCCTCTAACTCAAAAACTTCATCGTAGGGGACATTTGCCTCAGCCAATAAAACATTCATGTGCCCTGGCATTCTGCCCGCAACTGGATGGATTGCATATGAAACTTTAATATCATTTTTTTTTAAAGTATCCACCATTTCTCTAAGCGCATGTTGTGCTTGCGCAACAGCCATTCCATAACCGGGAACAATTATTACTGAAGATGCATTTTTCATAAGAAATGCAGCATCGTCTGCGTTTCCACTTTTAACAGGTTTCTGTTCTTTATTTTTTGAGGATGAAGATTGTTCAGTCGCACCGAAACCCCCAAGTATCACGCTAAAGAATGAACGATTCATTCCTTTACACATTATGTAGGACAATATTGCTCCTGATGAACCAACTAATGCTCCAGTAATTATTAATGCAGTATTTTCTAGAGTAAAACCAATTCCTGCTGCTGCCCATCCAGAGTATGAATTAAGCATTGATATTACAACAGGCATATCTGCCCCGCCAATTGGAATTATCAATAAAAAACCTATTAAAAAAGAAATCACTAATAAAATCCAAAAAAGGTTAGAAGATTGTGTTAAGCATAAGAAATAAATAACAACTACAATAGAAATTAATATTAAGGCATTTAATGGGTGCTGTCCTTTAAAGGTTATTGGTGAGCCGGACATTAACCCTTGGAGTTTTAAAAAAGCTATTATTGATCCAGAAAATGTTATAGCTCCAACTGCTGCACCAATTGACATTTCAATTAAACTTCCAAGTTTGATATTTTCTGGATATCCAAGATTAAAAGCTTGTGGATTTAAAAAAGCTGATATTGCAACAAATACCGCTGCAAGCCCTACTAGGCTATGAAAACCTGCAACCAGTTCAGGCATAGCAGTCATGGGTATCTTGTAAGCTATAAATGCACCAACTAAACCACCAATTGATAAGAAAATTAAAACATATATAAATCCACTAGAAAAATTTCCTATTGATAAGAATGTAACTGTTATTGCAATCATCATTCCTAAAATACCAAAAAAATTACCTTGTCTAGATGTTTCTGGTGAAGATAAACCTCTTAATGCTAAAATAAATAATACACCTGAAATTAAGTAAAAAATTGCTGACAAATTTGCTGATATCATTATTTATCCTTCTTCTTTTTTTTGTACATTGCGAGCATTCTCTGAGTAACTAAAAATCCTCCAAAAATATTTATAGCTGCTAAAGCTATTGCTAAAAATCCAAAGATACTTGATATATTAAAAATACTTTCAGAATTTCCTGCTAATCCTGCAATTATAGCCCCAACAATAATTACTGATGAAATAGCATTTGTTACTGACATTAATGGAGTATGTAGTGAGGGTGTAACACTCCAAACAACATAATAACCAATAAATATTGAAAGAATAAAAATACTTAGTCTGAATATAAAAGGATCTATTTCCATAATTTACTTAATGATTGTTTTTTCTATTATTTCATCTTCTAAATTAATATTTATTTTTTTATTATCTTTATCATATAAATTTATTACGAAATTAAATAAATTTTTAGAATATAAGCTTGATGCAGATGTTGGTAATTTATTTAATATATTGGTTTCTCCAATAATTTTTACTCCATCAATTTCAACTACTTTGTCTACCTCTGAAAAAGCAGTATTACCTCCCTGTACAGCTGCTAAATCATAAATAACTGAGCCTGCTTGCATATTTTTTATCATATTATCTTTAATAATTAATGGTGCTTTTTTTCCGGGAATTAAAGCAGTACAAATAACAATATCAATTTTTTTTAGTGTTTCAGAAAGTAACTCTTCTTGTTTTTTTTTAAAATCATCAGATGCCTCTTTTGCATAACCACCTTCTGTTTCAAGATTTTCAGCTCCTTCAACTGTTAAAAATTTCCCACCCAAACTTTCTACTTGTTCTTTTGATGCCATTCTGACATCCGTAGCAAAAACAATCGCTCCCATTCTTTTTGCTGTTGCAACCGCTTGTAATCCTGCAACACCCGCTCCTACAACCAATACCTTCGCAGCTGGAATAGTACCTGCAGCTGTCATCATCATTGGTATTGCTTTTTCAAAATTTGCAAAAGCTTCAATTACAGCCTTATATCCTGCTAGATTAGCTTGAGATGAAAGTATATCCATAGATTGCGCTCTAGTTATTCTAGGTAAGAGGTCTAGTGAAAACAAATTAATTTTTTTTTTTTATAAGATTTTCTAATCTATCTTTATTTTTAATTGGATCAAATGCACCAATTAATATTTTATTTTCCTTTATTGAAGAAATACTTTGTTCTGATAATAATCCTAATTGGACTACTATATCTGATTTACTTA
>MDSV01006320.1_pt1 | contig 10201 bp, 5 predicted proteins | sample 810851 | NCBI WGS metagenome assembly MDSV01 (sample SAMN05326640, study PRJNA326480) | marine metagenome | isolation source: seawater | place: Atlantic Ocean: North East | collected 2012
GGAACAATTAGAAATGATTGCGTTACATTACGTAAGGCGAAAACAACTTAAAACGCTATTAAGTCAAATGACGACACACATTGGTAATTGTAAACTAGAACCACTTATGCGTTTTGCCAAAATGGAGAAAATTAAAAAAATGTATGATTTAATTAATATCATGCCTTCTATACCATTTTGTACTCGTAAAATTTACATGAAATATTTAGAATATATTTGGAAAAAAATGGTAGTAAACAATGGTTTCATAAATATAAACGAAACACTTTCTCAACTCGAAATAGATATTAACAAAGATGAATTAATATGTGGATTTACACAACAAACAATGGTGACAATTAAAGATTTCAAAAACATATATTTATACAATATTTGTCCATTAACTTGCGTAATAGAATATAAAAAAAACGAAGCCAATGTTTTGAATATTTGTGCTTCAAGACCCGGTTTCACTGATATAGATGGTAAATTATACGGATTATGTGTAGAAATAAATCAATGTTTTTTCACAATACGAGTTTTCGGATTAATAGACCGTGATACTATGCGTTTATACAGACAAGAATTGCCATTATATTTACTTTATAATGATATAAAACAAAAATATAATTTTAACAAAGATGAAGTAGAAAATTACATTAATTCAATTAGTTATAGAGATATTATTTCTATAGACATACGAAATTTAACTAATAGAGTTAAAATGTTAAAGGATCGTTTCCCATTCTATGAAATATCCGATGTTGAAACTATTTCCAGTGAATATTTATTTTTTACCGATTCTATGAAAATAGAAAAAATTAATTATTTATTTGAAGTAGGATTAGACTCATTAGCCAATTATTTATATTCCAAAAATCCATTTCCGGAAGAATATCTAGATTGGGAAAATCAAAAGAAAATTACTTTTTTAAAATGCCCTTCGCCTAGAAAACAAAAGGAAATATTTGACGAAGAACCATATGATAAAAGGATTGAAAGATTAGATACATCAGAACGAATTAAAAATAAAGGAAGAGAAAAACTAAAAACAATAAAAGGTTCATCTGAAAATTCTCCGAAAGCGGAAAAATATTTGGACGGTCTATTAAAAATTCCATTTAATAAAATAAAAAGCGAAACGGATCTAGACGATCCTGGTAAAAAATTATATATACAATTCATATCAAGGTATCCAAATTATGATATTAAAAAATACGGTGGAAACTATATGAAATTATTCGAAGATTTCAGCGAAATTGAAGAGACACGCAATTTTTGTATAGATGCCTATTGTTCAATGCAACGAGCAAGAGATAAACAACAAGAATATTTGGAAAAAGTACAAGAAATATTTGAGTCTTGTGTACATGGACATGAACTTGTAAAAACACAATTAAAACGATTATTAGCACAATGGATTTCAGGTGGACAATCTGGTATTGTATTAGGTTTAGAAGGACCTCCTGGAAATGGTAAAACAACATTAATAAAAAATGGATTAGCAAAATGTTTAATTGATAAAAATAGTAAACCAAGACCAGTAGGATTTATTCCATTAGGTGGTTCAACAAATGCTTCTAGTATAGTAGGTCATGGCTTCACATATGTCGGTTCTACATGGGGACGAATTGTAGATATATTAATGGAATGCGAATGTATGAACCCTATATTTTTGTTCGATGAACTAGATAAAGTAAGTAAAACTGAACATGGAACTGAAATAATAAGTATATTAACACATTTAACCGATAGTACTCAAAATAATGAATTTTATGATAAATATTTTGAAGGTATACCACTAGATTTATCAAAAGCTTTGATGGTATTTACTTTCAACGATCGTAGTAAAATAGATCCCATATTATTAGATCGTATGACTATCATTGAAACAAAACCATTAAATATAGAAGATAAACTGATAGTAGCGCGTGATCATTTAATACCTCAGATATCGAAGTTAGTTGATGTAGAACCAAGTGAAATTTTAATTAATAATGAAGAAATAGAAACATTAATATGTGATTATACATGTGAAGCCGGTGCTCGTCAACTTAAAAAAATGTTAGAAAGTTTAATACAAGAATTAAATTTACGAAGACTTATGGAACCAAATACATCCTTAAAAATAGACCGATTTTTAATTAATGACGTATTTAAACATAGAGACAAAATGCGTCACGAATCAATATCAGATAAACCATTAATTGGACAAATAAATGGAATGTGGGCAAACACTTTAGGTATGGGTGGTATACTTCCAATTCAAGTTGAAAAGACATATACCAGTAAATCATTAGTTCTTACAGGAACACAAGGTGATACAATGAAAGAGTCCATGCGATGTGCTGAAACAATTGCGATTAATCTTACCACAAATGAAAGTCCTAATTTTAATAAAGAAGATTTGAAATTTGGGTTACATATTCATTGTCCAAGCACTGGTATGCCAAAGGATGGACCTTCCGCTGGTGGAGCAATATGTATAGCCGTTTTTAGTTTCTTATGTAATAAATATATAAAACAAGACGTAGCAATGACTGGCGAAGTTGATTTGATGGGACGTGTTTTAGCAATTGGCGGTGTTGATGCTAAATTGAACGGAGCAAAGAAAGCCGGTATTAAAAAAGCATTAATACCATTAGAAAACAAGGAACAGTTTCAAAGAATGATTAACGAGGGTAAGAATCCCGAAGACGAAAAATTCAAAGTAATTATGGTTGAAAATATTTACGAAGCTCTTAATCACTTTCTATAAAAAAATTGATTTGAATAATAACTATATATGTATATTTATTACTTACGTTCTATTAGAGATTATAAATATGTTTGAAAATTACAGTGACCATGAAAAGCAAATGCTTGAATCAGCTTTCAATGCCATTTCGCAGATAGAAGCCTGGGATTTTATTAAAAATTATGAACCACCAGAAAATTGCGGATTTATGTGGGATTCAAATGAACGTGTTACAGAAATAATGAATAAGATCAATGAACTATATGGAGGACATAGTGGGGCTTCTATGGCATGGACCATGAGAATGATGCAAAATATAGCCAAAAATACCTCCTAATCCACTCAATGAACCTCACATTTCCTCCCACGCCTTCTTTTATCCACCTCCTACCCATTTCTTTCTCTATTATACCTTATTTAATGAAATTTCCTATTATATTACTATTTATGATAACAATTTATAATTGATAATAAATATATCAAGTAAAAATATTAATATTTATAAAATCCTGAAAAAAACCCTTGGGATAGATTCTTGAAAAATTTATTTTTGGACATTTTTAAAAATGTCCAATTTTGAAAAAAATAAAATTATTTTTTTGTGGTTTTTGAAAAAATGGGAATGAGACTGTTTAAGTAAGAGAAAAAACAACAAAAAATAACTTGTGACGATAAGAAAAAATGAATTTTGGAGGTATTTTAGGATTTTTATGTTTCCAAAATATAAGAAATATGGAAACTTTTTTCTCCCAAAAGTCCTACAAATATTATACGTGTGATAAATGTGACTATATTACATCTTACAAAAAAGATTTTAATAAACACTTATTGACCCGTAAACATAAAATGGAAACCGATGGAAACCATTTCTCCCAAAAAATGAAATTTCAGTGTGATTTTTGTGAACGGATTTTTCAAAATCGCTCGGGATTATGGAAACATAATAAAAAATGTACAACTCGTGTTTTACACGATACGGAAATTGAAAGAGAAACAGTAAAGGAAGAAATAAATAAAATCGATATTGGTACGATAAGTGAACTTATGAAACAAAATACTGAATTAAGATCATTATTGATAGAGCAACGTGATCAAATTGATGGACAAAAAGAAATGTTAGACGAAATAAAAAATAAACAGGAAAATATTGTAATTCATAATACACAAAATAATTATAATATTCAAATGTTTCTCAGAGAGAAATGTAAAGATGCTATTAATTTATCTGAATTTATTCAACGTATTGAGGTCAGTCGAGACGATTTAGAAAACAATGCTCAACTAGGATTTGTTAATGGAATGACAAAAATATTGATGGATAATCTACGTCAGTTAACTCTTTATCAACGTCCTATACATTGTACAGACGTGAAACGCGAGACAATGTATATAAAAGACCACGATGAATGGTTAAAAGAGGAAAATAATAAAAAATTACAAAATGCTATACAAGATGTATCACGAAAGAGTATTAGTTCACTAATTCAATGGAAAAAAACAAATCCAGATTATGAAGATTTAGATTCTGAATTTTCAAATAAATGTATTGTTATACAAAAACAATCAACATCATTTGATAATTACCCGCAAATAACAAAAGTAATACATAATATTGCTCGCGAAAATTCGATCAAGCAAAATAAAATGGGGTTATAAAATTACCATTATATTATTCGTTATTTGTATATTAAAAAATAAGATATGTTTTATCTATATATCTACAGATATAGGATTATCTGAATATATTATTCTTTCAACCAATTTGCACTCGCTATATATGATATTATTTATATCTTTGATAAATTGTTCATTTGTATAACTAATTATATATTTCCCATTATGTATATAAATATACGTATTAATTTTATCTAATATATCTATTTTTGAAAATATAACTATATTCGTTCCGCTTATGTTAATAGCATAAATAAGTTTATCAATGTTTAACCATTCTATTTTCCGTTTTCTTTTTGTGGTAGTACCATACTCTTCAGCAATATTGGCGATAACGTCAAATATTTCGTTATATTGTTGACAATCATTATGTGAAAACATAGGATCTACTCCCACTCTTGTATCATATACTTTGGTTGCACCATATATATTTCTTATCTTTTGGGGCGGAAATCCAAGTGAACAAGCTGAATATGGCAATGTAATAGATGAAGTGACAAAAGGATATGATCCATAATTTATATCTAACCAAAAACCTTGTGATCCTTCGCATAAAATATTCCCATTTAATGGTGGAATATCATTCATCCATACATTTTTTTTATATGGGAAGTCATCTACATCTTGTATTCTTTTACCCATTCTGGCATATTTATCTTTGGCACATGGTGCTATTCCCATTCCCGTCGAACCTTGTTGCTTTTTATATTTCAAATTATCTTCTATTATATGATTTTCCGTGACCACATGTGCTTTATTTGATATATAAACTTTGGATATATCAAAACCACTTTCCTCTAAGTAGCTCATTTCTTTTATGAGTGCGTCATAGTTTATAAAACATTCTGGTCCAATGAAGCATGGAATATTATAAAATATCCCAGCGGGAATTATATGGGTAGCATACTTTATATCATTAATATAAATCGTATGTCCTGCGTTACTACCGCCATTCCAACGACAAACCCAATCATATTTAGAATTTTTTAAAAGTTGTGATACAATTTTACCTTTCGCCTCATCGCCCCAATTTAATCCACAACATATATCGACACAATTAATTGCTGCCATATAATCATATACATATAATATTTAATTCAGTTCTAATGATATATTTATGAGATATGAACCTTTTTATGACATTTTTCACAAAGATTCATTAAATTTGATACATGATTTTTATGTAAATTCTCGATAAATCCATCATTATTTGCGTCCTTCTGTTGTTTTTTGTGATGTACTTCACTGCTAATTACCTTTTGACACATTTCACACATTCCTTTCAGTTTCTTGGCGTTATAACTACTTGGTTTATAACTCAAAGCACCTCTACTTTCAGGAAAATATTTATTACGTATTTCATATGTTTGATTCATAAATTCTTCATCAACGTACAAAGATTTACATACTTCCAACCCATAATTACGTGTACCAGCACCTGGTTTTAATGTGCGTTCATATGTCATAGTTTGTTTTTCACGATCAAAGTATACATGCATATGATAAATTACCATATTGGTCAACGTTTCTATTTCATCATAATTCAATATCTCATGAAAATGTGTGGCAAAGATAAACGACGAATTTTGAGAATGTATGCGCATTAATGCTGACATAAAGATACTAAGAGCACTTTCGGTTTCAGTACCGCTACATACTTCGTCGCCCAAAATGAGACTATTTGCGTTTGCCATACGCAATATTACACGTAATTCGGATATTTCCACAGCAAAAGTCGACATACCTTTGAATAGATTATCATTACCAAGAATACGAGAAAAAATGGATTCATATGGATTATAAATAAATTCCGAACAAGGTACATACATACCACATTGGGCAAGTATAATACAAATACCAATTGCTCTAATATAACTTGTTTTACCGACAGCATTTGTACCATATAATAAAATACCATTTTGACCATCAATGCCTAGACATACATCATTGGGTACATATGTATTATCTATCAATTGTTCAATTAAACAATGACGCATATTTGACGCTTTTACAAAGGAGTGATCATTATCCTGAATAATTGGTTTCACGTAGTTATATTTTTTGGATACATGTGCTTTATTACTTATAACATCTATATTACACAAATATTTAGACATTTTTCTTATTTCTGGTAATAAATTTTCGGAAATATGGTATAATATATCAAAATAGATAATATTCATTTCTTTGTGAATATGTTCTTGAAGTGTCAATCGTTTATGTAAGATTTCTATCAATAGTGGAAAACAGACTTCATCATTATTGGATCCGGCACTCTTGAAATATATTTCTTTTAGATTAAAGTTCCTCTCACAAATTTCCACATCAATATCTTTAATTAATGAAGCTAACTTCTTTGCCCGTGTCTTTGTCATAACCAGACTTTCACTTTTATTAGTTTCATGTTTTTTAACAAATTCTATATTCCTATCTTTAGGTGTTGTACGCATAAGATTATTCAAATAATTATGTATTTCATCATATAAAATATTATTTTTTCTTTGTTCATTGATCAAAATATCTAATGTTTCTGATACTTTTGGTTTAATAAAATTTTCTTCAAAATTCAATGAATTAATGGTTCGTATGATATCAATATTAAAATGTGTTTCCAAAAAATCAGTAATATTATCAATTATGATGTCAAACTGATATATATTATGATTATGTAAACTAGTTATTATATTTTGTATAACAAAAACAGAATTATAAATATGAAATAAATGACTAGGATATGCTTTTTTCATTACAATTAAACGTATTATTTTTTCCAAATCTTTGATTTCCTTCAATAATATTCGTATTTCAGGTACACAATCATTGTGTACAAATATTTCCAAATCATGATATTGTGTTTGTAATAATTCTTTGTCAAAAATTGGATTATTAATATTATAACTGAAACTACGTCGTCCCATAGGCGTAATACATTTATTAAGAAAATTTGAAACGGAACTTAATTCACCACTATGTTGACCATCGCTTGTAATATTAAGTTGATTTAATGTATGATTTGCTAATACCATACGATTTGAATGATTGTTAAACAAAGGAAAATCAATATGTTGCGTTAATGAATAATTATGTTCTTGAACAAAATTTAATAAGAAACAAAATGATTGTGTTGCCATAGCATAATTATCAAATTCTTTACACTGAAATATAGATTTATTACCAAAGAATGTACCTAAAATATGATGAATATATTTTTGTTTTGAACAATTAACCGCTTTTTCATGTTCCAAAGAAACATATTGTGTCATAACATTTGACGTGTTTACAAAATGTAATATTGTTTCCATATCGCGTTGTGGAATATTAGTTAATACAATAATTTCACTTGGATAAAACGTTGTCATAATGCGTTCAAGTTCATCAAATGTAGTTGGATTCATGGAATATTCAACATCGTGTTCAAATATATAACTTTTACCGGTAATTATATCAATAATAGATACACCATATACTAAAAACTCCTTTCCTTTTCGTTTGAATGATTCCATCCAAATACAACAAATATTATTAGTTATTTTATCATTTTTATCGACTGCTATATACGTACCGGGTGAATAAATTGTGTCTAATTTTCGTATTATTTCAGTGTCCGTTTTTTCTTGTATATAAACAACGACTACATATTGTTCTTTCAATAATTTCTGAACATATTTTTCGTAACTATAATCTTTGAAACCGGCACCCATGACACCATAAACATGCGATGACGAATTTTTATTACGTTTGTATTTATTATCAGTATATGTCGCTTGTTTATTAACTACATTAAGTTCACAAATTGAACAACCTTCTTCAATGTTTGATCCAATAATTTCACCATTATCCGTTTTCAGACCATATATTTCAAAAAATGCTCCAACTTGTAATAAAACAAGTGTTTTTTCACCATATTCGTCTTTGTATTTTGAAGTTAAATCTAAGTATTCTTTGAAAATAGACGTAGACATTAAAGTTCATATAAAAAAATGTTTATATGAATTATAAAAAATAATATGAAATAAAATGATTACTCATCTTTATTCAAAAAGTTGTGTAATAAATAATCAGGATTATGATTTTTCACTTCACCGCACATCATCATACTACATTCATACATTTGACGTAATACATCATTTGGCGCGATACACCCTACTTTGATCAATCCTTGTTTCACTAGATGCTTCTTTACTTCTTCGATTGGCGTTTGTTGTAAAAGTTTTTGTTGTGTCGAAGCACGATTACGTAATGTCCTATTAGATACTAAAACAGAAATAACTGGTTTGTACTTATGACGTCCTATTGTAAAATTACGGCGTATAGTTTTTTTCTGTTTTTTCGGTAGAGGAGTAGTATTTTCTTCTTGTATTTCTCTTATCATTTTCTGAGTTTGTTTATAATTATTCAACATTATTGGTGTTTCATGAGCAAGTGAATTTTTTGAATCACTCGATGATGTTATAGCAGGTGGTATATAGTTCATAGTATTTATTGGGTTTGTAGGTTGAATACACGGTTCAATAAATTCAGTATTTTTTTGTGTTTGACTTTTCCAAGTTCGAAAAGTTGGTAAACTACCATTTTTCAAACATCCATATTTTGGAGTATTTAATTGGGGTGTGGTACTGAAAATGGGTTTCTGTATTGGTATATTATTTGTAACATCGCGTTCTAATAATTCACTAGGTAATTCTAAATGTAAATTTTCACTAACTGGTACATGTGTCTTCAAAGTTGAATTCAGTTTTGGTGTAACATGTTTGGCGGATAAATTTGATAAATAATCCATTGACGCATTGAAATCATTTTCAAATGTTTCCACCTTTTCGGCATCCTTTGGATCATATTGATCCTTTATTTTTTCCTTTTGTTTATTTCGAATTATTTGTAATAATTTCCGTTTCAATGTATTATTTTTTTCTTCCTTTTTGGGCGGTTTTACCTTTATTGCGGAAGATGATTCTTTCCGTTTTTTCTGCGTTCTCCCAGGTATTTTAAACATATCTTCATTAATCTTAATTACTCTTTTTTCACTCATATAATAATAAATAGAACATAATATTATATTTATACCAAAATACGCCTAAATGTAATGATTAAGAATCATTTTTTTTTCTTTATGTTTCAAAAAAGTCAATAGACCCGAATCTAAGTCACAAAGTTTGATACATTTTTTACCATCAGGGTTACCAAATACGCGTCGTGAATGATATACTTTTACATGTGACAAAAACATCTCAATATCTCTACCATAAAATTTGAAATTATCTTTATGTTTTTCGAACCATTTACAATCAATAGAATCATCCAATGTCCATTCAATATTTTTCACTTTTTTACAGAAAATTTTGTATAATTCATTACTATTATAAGGTTCAATATGAAAACGCCATATAAAACGTGATTCTAGTCCCTTATTTGCGTTGAAAAACTGATATTTTATATCATCTTCATAACCGGCAATAATTACCATTAAATTATTTTTATGTCTACTTAAACACTCATTTAATGTGTCAATACATTCTTTGGAATAACTTTCGTCGCTTCCTAAAGCATATACTTCATCTATGAATAAACATCCGCCTATACAACTATTAATGACATCTGTTGTTTTAAGAGCAGTCTGACCTAAATAACCGGCAATTAAATCACTACGGTTTACTTTTCGAAAAATATTTTTTTTTAAAACCCCCATTTTAGAATACATTTTACCAATTATTTCGGCTACTTCGGTTTTCCCAGTACCTGGAGGACCATATAAAACTGTATGTTTGTAATCACTTTCATCTTTATGTATATGTAAATTTTGAATAAAATATA